>Ga0209632_10000720_pt1 | contig 34284 bp, 30 predicted proteins | sample COG_10_FD_184754 | JGI IMG/M metagenome (GOLD analysis project Ga0209632, IMG submission 184754) | Pelagic Microbial community sample from North Sea - COGITO 998_met_10 (SPAdes) (version 2) | ecosystem: Environmental > Aquatic > Marine > Neritic zone/Coastal water | place: Helgoland, sampling... | reverse complement strand
AGTTTAACATTTTGATTTTTCTTATTATTGAAATTATTCTCAACATTAAACATTTTCTTTTTAAAAATGTATTGAGAAGTTTCATTTTCACAATGAGTATGACAATAATTAAATTTTTTTAGTTTAGCTATATAAATTGCTATATTAACGAGTTTTTGTGCTAATCCATTATTTCTAAATTTTTCATTAACCGATAAGTTATAAATATATATACCAGGTGATGCTTTAAAACTGTAAGTGCCCATTATAGATTCTACATTTTTTGTATTTGTTTTTAAATATTTAATTAAATCATCGTTAGAGATTAATGAGATAGTTCCTAATAATATACCATTAATAATAATTGATACTATATATGTTTTATTTTTAACTAAATTTAATTCCTCATTTCTATTTACATTAAATGATTTTTTTAGTAATTTAATTAATTTTTCTTCGTCTGTATGATTTATATTTTTCCACAAGTTAATCTTTATCATTTCATTTACTTTAGAATTAATATTTTAAAATTTAACCAGTTATATTCTCAGTTTATTATATGGATAGTATTTATCAAGCCAAGTATCTAAAGTATAAAGCAAAATTTTTAGCTATGAAAGTACACAAGGATATCCCGAAACCTATAGCAGTATTGGTTCCTAAAGTTATAGCACCTGCTAAAGTTATAGCACCTGCTAAAGTTATAGCACCTGCTAAAGTTGATGTGCCTCTAAAAAAGGTAAAAAATTTATTTATTTTTATATCTAACACATACTCTGGAATAAAAGAACTACCTGGTGTTAGAGTAGATAGACAAAATGTTTTAAACACTCTAGGAATAACACGAGAGTATAATAAAGTATTCTCGGAACAGTTTAATAGATATCAAATAAACCCAGACCTAAATGCTATTTTCATAAGTAATTGTACCAAAGATCAACTTTTATCTTATCTTCAAATAATTAATAAAGAGTATGAATATAGAACTATTATGATATGTTTATCCGGTCATGGTGGAAATGCGATGGGTATAGTTAATTTTGCTACAGAAGATGGTAGAATTAATTTATCAGAAATTATTTCAGCAATTAATAGTCCTTCCTTATTGTCTATTGGTGTATTTGTGGATACATGTAGATCTTGTGGTCGAGAATATGATGAATTAGATGCTTCAAGATTAATAAATACTATTATTGATAAACGTATAGCTATAGTAACTGCAGGAGCAAGAGGTTCTACAGTAGGAGGTGGAATTTCAGGGGGTAAACTAATTAAATCAATATGTGAAGTAATAAATTTAAAGAAAGACCAGTTTATTGAAAGTTTCGCAAGTATGGAAATAATGTTACGTTTTATAGTAAATGTATCAATAGTTAAAATAAAGCAACACGTAGATTTCGATGAATGGAAAGAACGTATATATAATGAAGCTTCTCGAAGTACTAAAGAGTATCAAGATATATGTACACAATTACCAAGTATATATCTGAATAAAAAGACTCGCGTCCTTGTATCTGAACGTAATTTAGAGCGAGAGTATCAAGGCCTCTTTAGATTTTTATGTAAACAATATGAAGAAAATGTAGCTGTTAGCAAAGCGGCACATAGAGTTATACCAACAAATATTAAAAAATAAAATATAATATAGTGTACTCTATTATCTCTATAAAATTCCTTTATTAGAGAAGATAAAGTATATTTTTAACCCGTATATGATTGGATAGATCATGTATTTGTGAATTATTAATGATAATTTACTTAAAGATTCTTATCTTATTTAATTTAATGAAATTAAAAATAATTTCCTGGAATGTTAATGGAATTAGGGCCATTATGAAGAAGAATGAATTATATAAACTAATAGAAAAAGAGAAACCAAATATTATTTGTTTTGGAGAGACTAAAATAAGTTGTCCATTCATAGATATAGAAGATAAATTAAAAGAAGAGATTAAAGGTTACAAATATAGGTACTGGAGTCCATGTTTAGTTAAGAACGGATATAGTGGTACAGCCATTTTTTCCAAAAAAAAACCACTTAATGTTACTTATGGGTTAGGATCAAGTTCAATTGATCAGGAGGGTCGTGTTATTACCTTAGAATTTAAAGAATATTATTTACTTCATGTATATACTCCAAATTCAGGAGAAGCATTAAAAAGATTAGATTATCGTGTTAATACTTGGGACATAGAATTCCGAAAGTTCGTCATAAATTTAAACAAAACTAAACCAACTATTGTAACTGGTGATTTAAATGTAGCTCATCATGAAATTGATATACATAATCCAAAGGGTAATCTAAAAAGTGCAGGGTTTACCCAAGAAGAGAGAGATAGTTTTACCAAATTTTTGAAAGATACAAAAATGATAGATACTTTTCGGTATCTTAATCCGGAAGAACAAATATACAGTTACTGGGGTTATAGATTTAATCTTAGATCTAAAAATAAAGGATGGAGAATTGATTACTTTTTACTTTCGGAAAAAGTAATAAAATGGGTCAAAAAATCAGAAATATTAACAGAAGTTATAGGAAGTGACCATGCACCAGTATCTATAACCTTGGATATTAAATAAGTTGTATAAAAAATTGATTAATTATATAATTAAATTATATAATTAATTAATAATGTGGATATCAAATTCAAATAAAGAATGGAAAGAATATAAACCTAAACAAATTAAAGTGTACGTTATTATGCATGGATTTAATGGTAACTTACAATTATTAGAGAACTTATTTGGTAAAGAAAATGTAGAGAGTATATTTTTACCCGAATATGATAAATATCCTAAAGGTTGGGACAAAGGTAATACAAATTGGATGGATGATAATATCAATACCCAAGAAAAAAATCTTGCAACACTTGTAGATAATATGATAATTAAAAAATTTAAAAATATGATAAGAGATTCTAATGGTCCCAGTTTAGTAGTCACTGGTTCTAGAGGTGGTCAAGTTACCTTATCAAGACTTTGGAAGTTCTGGAGAGGACCATCTATATGTCTAAATGCAGGATGTGTAATCCAAAATAAAATTGAAGCTGTTAATTTGGGATTAATTACGGGCGGAAAAGATTTCTTTGATAGTAATGACCTATCAAACACTTTGAACAAGTTTAAAAATAAAACAGATAACTTAGTTATTTATCATAATACTAATGATGACCATGGTGTCGAATCATATAATGAAGGTATGTTACATATAATAAATAGATTATTTAATACTAATTATAATGTTAACCTAGATTATTCTGCTAGTATAATATCATTATAATATAGTTAACTATTATATAATATCATTATAATATAGTTAACTTATCAATATTATGATAAACATATTTTAAATCAGCATTTTCTTTATCATTAATATTTAAACATTTTGAATAATAGTTAAAATACATATCATCATTTGCTTTATATTTATTTAATATTTTATTAATGATTTGTTTCATAAACATATTTTCTAAATAATTATTTATTTCTCTTTCCAAATTATTTTTACTAAAATTACTCTTATAACTTAATAAATATAATATTGATTTTAATAATATATCAATATAAATGTAACTTAATGATATATTTTGAGAATCTACGTTTATTTTTTGATACCATCCTCTGATTGTATTATCATCATTAAATTCTTCTTCTCGACCAATGTCTTTAAAGTTATTTATTAATTTATATTTCCAATTAAACTTATTAATTTCATCTGCTATTTGACATATTTTCTCTGGATCTTTATTATCATCTAATTCTTTTTTTAATTTTTGATAAAACATATAATACCAAACATATGGTTTTATAAGTGAAGGTTGAAAAGATAACTTTTTTCTAGGGTCATTATCATTATAAAGCTTAATAATATCAATATTACTTTTCACTAGTTCCGCTATACTAAATTTTTGTATGGAGTACCAGTCATCTTCCAAATATAATATAGCTTTACAATTTTTAGTAATATTTAAACTAGCAGCATTTGTAATATTACGAACTGCTTTGTTAAAATTACCTTTTTCATTTAAAATAAAATCAAAAGTAATATTTTTAAAATCACTAAATATATTTAGTATATTATCTTTAGTTGTTGATAATTCAGTTTCTACATTACTATCATTAAATTTAACATAATCAATATTAATAATCCATAATATATTAATATTCTTTGGCATAAATTCTTTATAATTATTAAATGAAATAGTATGAAGGTGGGGTCTATTAATTGCGGTTGTTAAAATTATTAACTCAAAATTATTATTTTTATTATTTAGGAAATCTTTATACGATTTTAACAAATTTATAGTATTAAATTGTTTTATTTGCATAAGGTTTTGCATATTATTAATTTATATATTTAATCTTTTTGATATGAATCTTTCGTTACAACCTTGTGACATTTAATACATAAAGTTCTAATATTTTCTAATCCACAACTACCACCACCATCTTTAACTGCTATAATATGGTCTGCATCCCATAACCCACCCCCGTGTTTTTTTATCCATATTTTTCTTTTCAATGATATACTATATGTTTTTAAAAATGTTTCTTTTTCATTTGTATTTAGTTGTAATGCTTCTTTAGCAGTTTTCTTAGTATCTATTTTACACATATAACAAATACCCTTATCTCTTTTATAAACACAATCACGTAAATATCGACCACTTGTTCTTAATTGTAATTCATGAACACACTCTGGTGAACACATAGTTCTTCTTGGTGGTTTTACTCCCTTGTTACACCAACGGCAACATGGTAATCCGTTTTCATCTACTGGTAATAATTTAGCTGGTATACATTTTCCCATATATCTATTATTATCTTCCATTAATATTAAATTATATAAAATTTTAAATGTAAACTAAATTAATGGAGATTTGTAACTTTCAAAAACATGATATTAATTTTATTAATAAAGTTGTGTTAATTCGTGTTGATTTTAATGTTCCTTTAGAGAAATCTGAAGATTCCTATTATATTACTGATCATACTAGAATTAATGAATCTATTCCAACAATTAAACAAGTAATTGATAAAAATCCTAGATTAATAATTTTAATCTCACATCTTGGTCGACCTAAAGGTAAACATAATAATAGTTTATCTTTATTTCCAATAAAAAATTATTTATCGTTGAAATTAAATAAAAAAATAAGTTTTTTAACTCAATACTATCCATTAACAGACCTGTCTAAGTTTTCTGGAATTGTAATGTTAGAAAATATAAGATTCTTGAATGAAGAAGAACATTTTTTAATAAATAATAATTTGAGTCAATATTTGAGTAAATATACAGATATATATATTAATGATGCCTTTGGCTGCAGTCATAGAAATCATACTAGTATAGTAGGAGTTAATTCCGAAAATAGACTCGCAGGAAAATTATTAATGAAAGAGATTAGTAATCTATCACCGATATTATCAAGAAAAATTAAAAAAACACTAATTATAGGAGGCGGAAAAATACAGGATAAGGTTCAACTAATTGAAAATCTTATTCCAACATTAGATAATATAATTATTGGTGGTGCAATGGCTTTTTCTTTTTTAAAAAATATAAATAATTTAAATATAGGAAAAACGTTATATGACGAAAATTCTGTTGAATATACTAAAAAAATATATAATTTAGTTCAAAAATATAAAGTATCTAACAAATTAAATTTAATACTACCAATAGACTGGATAATATCTGAAAATATTAATTCTCAAAAGATTTTTACAACTAATCAAAATATTCCAGAAAATTATATGGGGTTAGATATCGGACCTGAAAGTATCTGTTTATTTAATAAAACTATTAATTCTATATCAAAAGATAGTATTATTATATGGAATGGACCTATGGGTGTATTTGAAAAACAACAATTTAGTTATGGAACTGAATCTATAGCTAAAACATTAGTTGATATGAAAGATAATAAGATAGTAATAGGAGGTGGAGATTCTGTTTCTGCATTAAACAAGTTTATAACACCTGAAGAAATTACTATATTTTTGAATAGAGGTAATCATATATCGACAGGAGGAGGGGCGTGTTTAGAATTCTTAGAAGGGAAATCATTACCTGGAATAAATTATTTAAATAATGTTTTATAATGTAATATATATGGACCCGTGTTTTTCTAAGAGAACATATGATGTATTATTAGACAAAGATAATAACGAAAAAAGTGGTGAATCTGAAAATAAGAAACCTAAAAGAGATTATGAAGCTGGAGGAAATGATTCTACATCTATAGAAACATATAAAAATCATATATATTTTTACTGTGGTGTTTCAACAAAAACATCTTTAAAATTAAATATAGAATTAAAAAGAATTGCGCAAAGCATTATCGACAATGGTAAAAATTTATTAAATAAAGATAAATACATTTATTTACATATTAACTCTTTTGGTGGAAGTGTTTTTGCCGCCTTTTCCACAATTGATACTATTCTAAATTTAAAAGTTCCAGTAGTTTCTATTATAGAAGGTGCCGCAGCTTCTGCAGCAACAATGATATCAGTTATGTGTGATTATAGAATAATTTATCCTAATAGTTATATGTTAATTCATCAATTATCATCAAGTTCGTGGGGTAAAATGGATGATATGGAAGATGAAATGTGTAATTTAAAAGAATTAATGAAAAGAATTAAAACGATCTATAAGAAAAAAACTAAAATTAATAAGGATGATTTGAATGAAATTTTAAAACATGATTTGTGGTGGGATGCAACTAAATGTCTAAGTGCAGGGCTTGTTGATGAAGTACGTGAAAGTAAACAAGTATATGGATTTGATAAAAAAAATTTAGAATAAATAAATTTAGAAAAAAAATCATACGTGTTTCGTTATATCGAAATATGTGTTGATCGCAATCAATAATTATATAATAATGTGTAAAGTTTAAAAATAAAGGTTATAATTATTTTCTAATTTAAAATATATGAGTAATAATGAAATTTTAGAAGATATATTTGAAACTATATCTAAAAAGATTGTTAATGAATATTTAAAAGAAATTAAAGTTGTTGTTATAGAAAATAAGAATAGTAAATATAAATATAAATATTCAAATGATTTAGAACCCTCGACTATTAAGAATAGTATAAAAAAAAATATTGATACAATTGTAAATCATATAACTAAGAACTTGGATATTAAAGATAAAGATTCTATAAATAAAATAATCAAAGAACATGTTGATTCAAATAGTTTTAAAGAATCTATTTCTAAATTAAGCTCTACCTTTGTAACAGTAAAAAAATATACTTCTGAGGAAGTTAGAAATATGTACTATCGTCACTTAAAATTTAATTTAATGAATTCTAATATTAAAGAAAAAATTTTAGCATTAGCAATTGAGACTTCATTCAAATCTTGGATAAGAAGAAGATGGAAGTTAGTTGGTGGTGGATATGGTATGGTTTTATTTATTCTATTTTTAACTTATTATGTATTTATAAGTGATAATGAATAATTTAACAAAAATCAATTTAAATATAATTTGATATTCTTAATAATGGAAATATCAAATTATAATATTCAAGATTTAGATAATATTAAAGATAAATTAGGTAAAATGTTAAAAAATGATGAAGATATTAGAAATAATTTAAGAGAAGACAATGTTAAGATCTCTCTACTTAATATTGATTCAGAATATAGGAATAAACAGCCTAAGAATATTTATGAATCAAATAATATTTATTTACCTCCAAATCCAATTGAGACAAGAAAAGGTAGTAATCAAATTAAGGTTACATTTCCGAATCATGGAATGTCAGTTGGCGACTTGGTAACAATTACTAATGTTGAGAGTTTAAATCTTACTCTTTCTAATTCTCTTTTTTTATTAAATGGATTAGATCATTTGATAATAAAAGTACCAAACCATAATATACCAATAAATTATAAAGATTATATTAATGAAATCAAAATGGATATTAACTTAATATCTGAAATTAATAGTAATAGTAATCCTATTACACAATTTTATGAAATGATCCCTATTAATATGTTAATAGGTCCAAAAACTATTCTTACGTATACTGATTTAATAGAATCTTACAGAGTTGATACTTTAGTCGAATCATCAACTATTTTTCAAACACTACAAACATTATTCGGCGAAGAGGGAGTTCCTCCTGAAAATATTCATGATACTTATTTATTTGTTAAATTAGATTTTAGTTTTACATCATCAAACAATAAACTATATCGAATACCCCATACTTATAATATTAAATTTATGTCAATAAATGGTATTCCTTTATATTATATTAATTCGGATTATCCTATTAATCATGATCGAAGACAGGGGTATCAAGAAATAACAAGTGTTGAAAATGATTATTTCTGGATTGATGTTAAATCAAAATCATATTTGATAGGACAAGGAGGTGGTTCAAATGTATCTATATTTAAAATTATTAGAACGATATCGGGATATCCAAATGCTGGTGAATTTACTATTAACCTCCGAAATAATTTTACAAATGTAGTTAGAATAGATATGGTTAGTTCTGAATTCCCTTTTACAGATCATGTTGTTGAAAAAGGAAGAAATAATAAATTATATTGGCAGCATTTAGATGATGGTGATAAAATTTATGAAATATCAATTCCTTCTGGTAATTATAATGCATCAAATCTAATTGAAAGTATGTCAACATTAATGAATAAAGTTGAAAGAATTAATTCAACTCCAGAAAGTCAAATTTTTAATAAATTTGAAATTAAATTAAATACGTTTACTAATAAAATAGAATTTAACGCTTTCTCTGAAACAATACTTCCCAATTCAATTACTGAAACAAACATTACTATTGACGGTAAGGAATATTTTAAATTAGATATTAAACATCGAAATAATTTTGTTCAAAAGGAAGATATGATTACTATATCTAATTCAGAAGCAATTGGACAAATACCTAAATCTTCAATTAATACAACTCATAAAATTTTTGATATTAATAAAACAGATCAAACTTATTCTATTATTTTAGTACCATTTAATACAATAACAGGCTCTTCAAATATGAAAGGAGGATCAAGTATTAAAATTAAAACAGCGGCAAAAATAAGATTTCTATTTAATAAATCAGATACATTAGGAGAAATATTAGGATTTAAAAATGTTGGTAATAATCAATCTATTACTAATTTTAGTCCAGTTATTACTAATATTGATGAATATGCGTATCCAAATAATTTAGATACTGTTGGTAACTCATCTGATAGTAAAACAGTATTACAGTTATTTGGTAAAACTAATTATTGGTTAATATATCTTAATAACATGGAATCAGTTATATTAAACAATGGAATAGAAAGTTGTTTTGCTAAAGTGTTATTAACTGGAACACAAGGAGATGTAATTTATAATAGTTTTGTTAATAGTCCAATCGAGTTTGAGGTACCTATACCTACGATTAGTGATATTAATGTGAAGATTACTGACTCTAAAGGGGAAATTATTGATTTTGAAAATACAGATTTCAGTTTTACTATAAGAATATTTGAACTTGTTTCAAAACCAAAAGGAACCGGTAAATTTTCTAATGATGTTAGTTTCATAAAAGAATTTATTGATTCTATTAAAAGAAATCAATTAAAAAAAGAGATTGATATTTAATTATTGATACTCTTTAAAGTTTTTAATATTCTATATTGATTAATATAAAATTTAAAATAGTTTTCTATTGTTACTTGCCAATTATTAATAGTATTAGTTGTAATTGTATCATAATAGTCTATTAAAGCATTAATACTACTATTTACAAATATATCATTTGAAATATCAACAGTTGTAGCTACTTTTAACATATTGGTATAATCTGTTAAAATCTGTTTAGTTGTAATTATAGTTGAACCTAATTCATCAGACTTATTAAAGAAAATAGAATTAGAATTAGTAACCAATTGTTCAGCAACACTTCCTTCATAATTATTATTTTCTATTCCGTATAAATCTTCAATTAAATCCTTCCTATCTGCTCTAAGAGTAGGTTGAAACATTGATGTAACAATATTTATAATAGTACTAGTGTTTTTCTCTTGAAATTTATTAGCAAAATATTCAACCAAAATCTTCTTCAATGATACTTCAAACCCAAAACAAATAATATTTTGAGTCATATGTATTAACACTCTTTTAATGAATATCAAAATATCGTTATTTTCTAAATATCTTTGAGTTTTAAAGTAATTGTCGCATAATCCTTCAATATGTTCAAATATTTTAATATTTTTACTAATTATTTCAAGATGAGAATGATTTGGTTCTTTGTTATCTTTAATTTTATCATATATTTCTTTAGTTAATCTAATTAATAATAAATTGAACTCCTTTTTATCATCAAATTTTACATCAGAAAGATATTTTTTCCAAAGTTCAATATATGATCCTCTATTATTATTATTTTTTTCAATCAAGTTATCATAAAACTTGATAATATCATATTGAAATTCAGTAGATACCATATTATTCGTATTACCTTTCATTAATTTTTCAATATTCTTAATTTTTCTTGTAATTTTTCTCATTCTATTATAGTCTTCATTTATACTAACTAATCTTTTGTCATATATCTTAAAATCTTTTAATAACGTTCTATTATTCTTTTGTTTTTTAATTTTATTAAATATATCCTTCTTTTCAGCAACCATAATATCACGCGCTTCTTCTAAAAAGTGACGGTAATTAGACTTATTTATTTTACTTAGATATATCTTATTTGAAATAGGATAAGCATTATTACTAAAGTCTTTAATTTCATTATTCTTAATTAAATCATTTACATCATTATTTATAAAATTATCAGTAGTGTTAAAAATTTGTCTAAATAGATATTGATTTGTGATATAACCAATCATAGAATACGAAAATTCCATATTTCTTAGAATATTATTACCAAATTTAGAATTACTTGTAATCATTAACTTGATGTTATTATGTTGATTAAATGAAAAGTTATTCAAAATACAAGAATAGTCCTCGCAATTATTAAGAAGTTTATTAGAATGATTCTTTAATTCATTAAAAATATACATATTAGGTGACTCTTCAATATTACTAGTATTTAACCAAGAATAATAATCATAAGAAATAGATTTTTTTGATAGATTATCGAAAACTGGATGATAATAATTTCTTAAAACAGATACTATAGGAGTTGAATTTTCGTAATTTTTTAAATATGGTCTAGCACTGCCAATTATCATAGTTAATAAAATATCATTATCGATTTTAAATTCATTAAAAGTCTTATCAATTCTTGTTCCCGTATAATCATTAGAATATAATAAAAATCCGGATGGTTTAGGTAATATTTCATTTATTCTATAAAAATTAGTGGTTATACTATCCGAAATATTTGGCAATTTAAATAAATTTTTAGTTAAATCTGTTAACCCTACGTCAAATTGTCCTGCTTCAAATATAAATTTGATATCATCTTTATTAATCTTAATATTCTTATATTGTCGGGTTAATATATTAGAAGCACCCTTTCTAATAAACCAGTTAAAATATCTTTTGGTAATATCAGATATTAATTTAAAAGCTACATCGTTTAAGACATTCTCTTTATCTAAATCTTCTATATTTTTAAATAAACTATTCTTAAATGTTGAAATTGTGACATAATCAGAATCAAAATCCTTATTACGATATTCAGTCATTATCTTTTTTAACATTATTCGATAAAATTCACTATATTTACCTTTCAATGAAGGAGGTAAAGGCGCCTCTTTACTTAATTTCATATATTTTTTAACAGTAGTAGGATTTATGAATTTAATACCATCCAAGATTGATGTGATATAATTACTATTATGTTCTATTGTCTGGTCACTTTCTCGATAATAAGGTACTTTTGAAATTAAGCCGGTATCGGACAAGTCTGCAGGGGTTGAATTGCCATTTGATTCAATTTGTTCAACAGTACCCTGTAATGGTGGTGAATTATACGTATCATCTAAAAATAACGTGTCTCCACTTGAATCAAAAATATATGATTTTTCTTGACTCTCTTTTGTGGGTATTTTATAATAAAAGAAAGAGGGTATAGATACGTATCTATCTGTAGTATTAAGATAATAGTTGATAAAATAGTAGGAATTAATATTGTTAATTCCATCAACAAAAGAAGTTATCATATCATAGTTTATTTTATTTACGTCTTTATAATTATAAGAGATAGCATCCTTATCTGGAACACAATTTTTTAATAAATTTAATGCTTTACTACTTAAATCATAGTTTGCTAATAAGGCAGGATATATTATTGGAACTAAGGAACCTAAACTTGTACGACCATCAATTAGTATTCTATCCCGGTACTTGGCTAATCTTGTAGGGAAATCACTTATATTAATAATTTCATTAAATTGTTTAGCTAAAGTCAGATTTAATTTATTAAAAACATATAATAATCCATTTTTAGAGGATGGTCTCAAATCATTTGTATAAAGTGATACATAAAGCTCTGGATAACTTGTACCATCTTCTACATCAAATGGCCTGTTTTGACAAAAGTCTTTAAAATCATCTTTCTTTTTTATTTTAATAAATCCCAAGAATGGTCTAACACCTTTATTATTATGATAAGATAATTTCTTAGTACCATTAACATCTATAAGTTCCATTTCTGGAATATCTGTTTCTTGAATAGGAAAACAGTCTATAAAATTTAACCCTAATAAATAAGATTCAGTAAATTTTTTACAATAATAATTAATATGATATTCTTTATTTTTTATAGTACTATTCTCTAATTCTATTAATTTCATAGCAATAAATCTTTTACTAGGAACAATTTTATCATAAATCTTAGTGTAAGTAGTACCAGGAACAAATTTAACATTTGTACATATAACCTCTTGCCAATTAATCTCATTTTTATACGCATTAGGAGTAATATCAATGTTTTGAATATATTTATATATTTCATCATCCTTCGCTCCTTCTATACACCTTATTATAAAAATAGTATCCACTACATGATTCAATATAGGTGATTGTTTATTTTTTCCATAAATTTTAGATATAGCATAAACTAACCATTCTGTCTTATTAATATACATTTTTCCACCGGTTATTGCTGTCATTTTGTCATTTAAAGGCTTGTCAATTGTACCTTTTGTATATAGTAAATAACAATATTCAGCAACTGTACCAGCATCAGTACCATCTTTAAATATATTTTGAAAAGGTGTAGGTAATTTCTTAATAGTTTGTAAATCATCATATAAGTTATTAAATAATTTGTCGGATAACAAGAAATATAACCATAAAGATAATAATACAGCTGTTTTTTCATCATTACTACTAAATTTATTTGCTATATCAGATAAATCCTTTATAAATAGCGGCTTTATTGCATGTGTTAATGATAATCTTCTATCTCCAAGGGTTGAATGATTAATATATCCTGCTAAATATAATAAACTTTGAATTCCAATATCTACCTGTAATCTATGTTCCTTACAATATCTATTCATAATAAAATTATAAGTTACATGAAAATCTGTAATGAACTTGGTTTGTTTTTTTCTATTTCTTTTTAAATTATCTTTATAAATAGGTTCAATGTTATTTAATACATTTAATTCTTTATCAAACTGGAAATCCACGGAAAAATCATCTGTATATAAATATTTATGAATTAGTTTGTGTTCATATGACATATCCTTAAGATCATCCGTAAGTTTATAAGATTTACTCACAAGTAACTGTTCCTTATTATTCTTAAATAATTCAGATACATTTTCCAAAAAATCGTCAGGTTTTTTATTAAATAAAATAGTTCTAGCACCACCAATAAAAATTTTTTGTTCTAAATCAATATAATTATCAGCGCCATCAAGACAACAATCAGCTTGAAATTGTTGATTTAATACATGATTGGTATAAAACCATGTATTATTATTATTACTTGGATCTACAAAATTATTCCAGCCTGCTAGGCTAGTTTTAATTGAGTTATAATCAGAAAGATAATTTCCGTCGATACTACTAATACTTTTATCTAATATTTCCAACTCTGGTTTATTTATATTCTTAAAATAATTGGCCGAACTATCAATTGTATATACTTGTTTAATAGTTTCTTGTCTAATTTTATAATAATCATTAAATATATTTTCTCTATCTATTGTAGAACTTTCTGAGTCATGAATATTTTCTAGGATATTATCAATACTTTCACTAATTTTTCCCTGACATTCATCTTTTACTTTAAAATCAGGTGAAGGATAGTCATCAAACTTAAAATTATTCCAATAATCTTCGTGTCTCATTTTTGCTTCAATTGCGCCATATAATATTGTTAATTCTTCTTTGTAACTTTTCCAATCACCATCTTTATAATTTTGGGTACCAGAACCAATCTTCTTGGTGAATTTATCATATTCATCTTTAAGGTCCAAATTTAATAAAAATGTAATAGGGATTGTATTTTCAATGGCTTTAATACCTGGCTCATTCTTAATTTTATCCCAAATAGTTTTTTGAATATCTTTATAATTATCTTCTTCCTTGGATTCTTTCTTAGTTTTATTAGAAATAATAAAATCATTAACATATTGTGGTTTGTATATCTTGAGTAATCCATTTAAATAATAATGAAAAGGTGAATTACCAATATTATCTTGATAATTTGGATTTGCTTTAATTTCTGGTGAAAGTAAATAACTTATAATATCAGAATATTGGTTTAAACAAGCTAGATGTAAAGGAGTAATATTATCTTTATTGGGTGCATCGGGGTTTACATTATTATTTACTAGAAATTTAATCATATTAAGTTTATTATGTTGATTATATTGTTCGGATAAATTTTCTACTACTTTATGTATTAAATTATTTCCATCCTTATCTGTTACACTTAATGGAACTTGATACTTGGTAGTTACATTCCTTAATTCGTCAGTGTTCATATTTCCTATCACAGAAAATACTGCTTCTATTTTAGCTGGATTTATGCTAGATATATTTCTATGATTTGTAAATTCTCTACTAAAAAATGTTTTTGACATATATTTATTATTAGATAATATAAATTTAAATTTTTTTTTCGATATATATTTAAAATCTAAGAGTTTAATTATATTAATGAATAACTTTTATAAATATGGACCACCACCTTTAGTAAATACTTCAAGTGTTAGGTCAATATCTGGGTTAGGTAGTGAAATAGTTGTTACCTCTATTCCTACAGATTTAATTACACAAGTATTAAATGAAAGTTTAGCAACTGGTGAAGTTAATTTAGAGACAACAGCTGTTTTAGAGAATATTACAGGAGAGTCAACTTCTATTGAGAACCTAACTACTGCTAGTATAACATCTACTGATTCAATAATTAGAATAGTAAGTGATGCTAGAATTGAGAAAAATCTTTTAATTGGAACATCGTCTATTAATTCTGATTATTCTCTTGATGTTGAAGGTTCTATTAGGTTTACAGGTACAAATGCCTATATAGATGTTGATCAGATTAAATTTAAAGATAATTGTATTAGTATCGGAAATTCATCGAGTAGTATAGATAATTTTATTAATGGTTTTTATTTTCCAAAAAATGATCAATTTTCTGGTGGTGGTATAAGTCCTGATAAGGTTGGGATTATAACATTACCATTAGGTACTTTTATAAATGATACAACCTACTCATTTCAATCTTCTTCTAAGAAAAGGTTTAGTGATGGTAAAACTAGCGTAAGATTTACCTATATATCTGATGATTATAATTTTGATGTGAATAAAGATTCAAATACTGGGTTTTCAAATTCAGAACAAGATTTTATTAATTCATTAAACAATACAAGTAGTTCACAAAGTCCCTATTATACAAATATTGAGGTGAATAACATAACTTTACATGGTGGAAATATAATATCTGGTTTAGGTAAGGATTTTAGTATAGTTCTAACTAATAATAATAATACAGAAAGCACATATATGACATTTCAGTTACAAGAGGACCTTGTAGATTTTACCAAGAATATAAAATTATCATTAGCTAATAGCTATATCTATAATTCTAGTAGTATTAGTTTTGATACTACTACAACATCTACGACGCCATATTTTAAGGTAGGTAATATTTCAAATCATTGTTATAGAGATCTATATTTTGACAAAAATACTTCTAATGATGTAAATATTATATTTGGTGCTGAAAGTTCACAAACTACTTTTAGTATATGTCATATAAATACTTCAACACCAATAATAAAAATAGACAGTTATGATGGTATTAGTATGGTTGGTAGTTTAGATATTAAAGGTGCTAATATTCAAAATTATCCATCATTAATTATTGAAAATAATAACACTAATAATATTATTCCAAATATAACCCCAAGTGTAAGAACTTTTGTACAAAATCAAATATTACTATCAAGTGCTAATACTACTACTTTTACTCTGGAAAATATTAGTAATTATATACTAAATGGTTCATATAATCCATTTGACTATTTAATTAATGGACATATAATAATTACTGGGTTATCTAACGACAAACATTTGCATTTAAGAATTGATGGTACATATAACACGAGTATGACTACACCCGTTATAAATACAATAGTTTTATCCAAAAGAAATATTAATGAAAATGTTACTGAAGTTTATATAACATATACCCCTTCGATTACAACTAATAGTTTGAGTGTCGTTATAAATAGTACATTGGCGATTGAACTTCGAGTTTTAATCAAGATAGAAATAATTTCTACCTAAATAGCACTTTTGTGATTTAATGATTGTCGCAAAATGGGTCATTGTTACATGGACAACTTCCTCTGCACTCTTTTGCTGCGCATCCAGCTTTAAAGCATACACCATTAACATTACAAGTGTTCTTTTTAATTAAGTAAGCTCTTTCTCTATTGATAATTGTGTCACCATTTTTTTGTAAAAATATTCTAAAATCATTGGCACTTTTTATTTTATTTACGTGTCTAATATATTGATTCATAACGTCACTATCAACGTAACTTGTTAAGAATCTTCCATCAGACATTAATGGAGGACATCCATGTTTATAAAAGCGATTATCCATATTATATATATAGTGTTAGAAATTTAAAAATTATTTAACCTAAAATGTCTACATTGATTTGCAAAATTTTTAAACAATAATTTTTAAATTTTTAAATAATTTATGCAGATTGAAAATACTGTAATAAATCATTTGATATTTCTGTTTTGGTTTTTTTCCTACCTTTCTCTGAATTTGAGATATCAATACGGTGTTCTTCTGCTAAACATTGTAATTCATTCAATTTTAGTCTCATTAATGTAGCAATTGTATGTTTACTTTCACTAATATTGGCGTTTATCTCATTTATGTCATTCATGCTATTCATGTCACTTCCTTCAAAATCTTCATTCATGTCATTTCTTTCAATTTCGACCAATAAAGTTTTTTTTTTGGAAACCATATGTTCTTCTGAATTAATATTAGATTCTTTATCTGATATATTATTAAGGATATCTTCTGTATTCATCTCTGAAGTTTCATCTAAACTAAAATCTTCAGCTATATCTTCATGATTATCATTTGAATATATAGCTAATCTTTCTTGATTATCTGAATTAGACACCGATTCTGTTTCACTAACATATTGTGATTCATCTACTGTTGATAATTTATTATGTACTAATTTAGGTACTTCGGTCTTGACCTTGGCTGGTAAAGGTATCTGAAATGGAATTACAGCAGTAGGTTGCGGATTAGCAATATCTATATTATTTTCATTAGATTGTTTATTTTCAAATAGTTTATTATTATCAATATTAGTTTGTAGTGTATCAATTTTATTTCTTAAATCCAATACCTCTCTAAATATAAAATAAACTACTAATGTTAACGCCAATAAAATTAAAAATTTATAATCAAATAGTTTCATATATAATAATATAAGATTAGTTCTAACTTTTAAACCAATTAATATATATTTTTTTAATAAAAATTTTTAATATAAAAATTTTATTTAATGCGTTAAATAAAAATAACTTTAAAAATAATTATTTTACTTTCTGAAAAAATTATATATGATAAGTTATATAAATGGTTGTTATTATGCATATCGGAGGAGCCCCTGGATCAGGGAAAACATATATTGGTAAACAGATTAAATCTAAATATCCTAATTTAAAAGTGATTGATACAGATCAATTAAAAGATAAATTTATTGAGAAACCAGTATTAGAAAATATCAAAATAATGGAAAAACTTTCAAATTTTAAACCAACAGGAAAGAAAACAAAAACGCAGATTAATTTAGAGAAAACATATGAACAAAATTATACCAATTATATAATAAATAAATTTGAAAAATTACATAAACAAGAGCAAAAATATTTATTAGTAGGTCATTTTTTTATGTTTGATGATTATCATATTGATATTCCTACTAATAATAAAATTTATTTGGATGTCGACAAGGATACTTTATTTAGTAGAAGAAATGGTCGACTAATCAAAGATATAGTTAATAATAAAAAGTATTTTACTGATTTACTAGATAATGGTGAAGAATTTTGGAATTATAATTATTTATGGAGTTTTACTAATTTGAAAGATATAAATAATCAACTTGTAAAAACAAGAAAATATTATCAAAACTATAAATATAAAGCTGCGAATGAAGAAAAAATTAATGATATTATTAATAAAGAAATGAAAAAATAAATGATAGGGATTATAAATGATTAGGATTAACAATACATTGTTCCAATATATGTGTTAAATTTAAAAGTATTTAAAAATAAATCTATAAAATAGAATTAAAAAAGAAGAGTTTAAAAAAGAAGAGTTTAAAAAATATATAGATGTTAATAATATGAATCACACAAGTGTGAATTATTTGATATATTTCATATTATTAATTCTATCATTATATTGTATGTCTAACCACAATAATAATATAAAAAAGAATATGGATATAAAAAAGAATATGGATATAAAAAAGAATATGGATATAAAAAAGAATATGGATATAAAAAAGAATATGGATATAAAAAAGAATATGGATATAAAAAAGAATATGGATATAAAAAAGAATATGGATATAAAAAAGAATATTAACAACGGTCCTTATGATAATTATAAATTACGTAATAACATTAATTATGGATTAAAAATTATCGATAAAATTTTTAATGAAAATGGTATTTATTATACCATTGCATATGGAACATTATTAGGAGCAGTTAGGCATTGGAAAATGATTGAATGGGATGATGACGCAGATATTCATATTTTAAGAAAAGATATAGATAAAATATTAAATTTAAAAAGTGAATTTTTAAAATATGGGTTAGTAGTTGAAAAAGATTGGAAATTATTAAAAATTTATTTTAATGATAAGAAATATCCATTCATAGATCTCTTCCCGATAGATAATATGAATGGTAAAACTAAAAGATGTGGTCCAAAATCAAATACATGTACACAAATTAATGAAAAATGGTGGACAAGTTGGTATGGTTTTCCATTTAGTTGGTTAGAAAAAAGAGTTAGATTTAAATTTGGGAAAATTTACGTATGGGGTCCAATAAATTATATAGAATTATTACATTATTGGTACGGAAAAAGGTGCTTAACTACTTGTTATTCTAGTAATTTTGATCATATAACCGGATATTATCTTAAACCAAAAATAATACCATGTAAAAATCTACCTAAAAGTCAACTATCAAAATCTTTTGAATAAATATTTAGAAATTTTCACGTATGTAAATTTTCTAAATAAATATATATGATAACTTATAACTCTTATCAAATGATTAAAGCAAGTATAACAAAAACAGTTACTGTATTTATATTGAATCAATTAATTAAAAGATATTTACTTAAAATTAACTTTGATATGTTTGATCATGACTGGTTACAAGCCGTTTTAGCTACTATGACTGGTTTTATAATTCATGATTTATTTACTTATAAAATTAGAGATAACATTATTAATAAATTAAAATTAGATACCGATGCATATAAAGGCATTGTAAGTGATATATTATATTTTGGAACTATGTTAGTATCTAAAGAAATAATATTAGCAAATATTAATTCAAGAGAAATTACTCTAAATAGTTTCAAGAATATAGGATTAGTTTTAGCCGGATTTGTTCTTTATAACTTGGTATTTAAAAGAAAATCTAAGAAATCACCTGAAGATAAATCTACTTTAAATAATGAATTTTCATCAACTATGTTAACATTAACTGATACAACCAAAACAATAATTGCAATTTTAGTATCAGATTTTTTACCAGATTATGGAATTGATCTATCAACTTTACCAACAGTTTTTAGTTTAGCTATATCTATACCATTTTATCATTTTTTAACTGGGCCACTAGCGGGAGTTGAACAATAAGATTTATTAGTATAAATTTTAAATAAAATCATATTTAAAATTTAAATACTATTTTAATAGTAATATGCCAGGAGGATTACTTCAAATAGCGAGTTCAGGTATTCAAGATTTTTATTTAACAAATAAGCCTGAAATAACATTCTTCAAAAAAATTTATAGAAGACATACAAACTTCTCAATTCAAACTAATGAAATAAGCATAGATCAACAAGTTAATTACGGAGAAATGTTTTTTCTAAATATACCAAAGTTTGGTGATTTAATTTATAGATCTTTTTTTAAAGTAGAATTACCTGTATTAAAATTAGATGATTCATATATTACTGATACAGAATATATACAAATGAAAAATAATAAATTAAAAAGAATGGAAGATAAAAAAAACATGTGGAAGAAAGAATATGATTCTTTGGTCAAATTTTCTGAAATACAAATAATATTTTACCAGAAAGTACAAAGATTATTGAAATCAACTGATATAACTTATCAAAACATTAATAATGAAACATTAACATTAAAAAATTCGTATAATAATATATTACAAACGGTTGTTTTTCAAATAGATGAAGATATTATTGATAAAATAGATATAATTAGTTATATTACTAATTTAAATAGAAAATTTGGTAGTGAAGACAATGATATCACAAATACGATTACATACGAGACATTTTTAAAAAATATTACAACTTTATATAATAATATTATTAAGCAATTAGTATATTATCAAAGTAATATGAATTATTATAAAAAAAAGTATGACGAGATAAGCATTGGTAAAATAGAATATAGTTGGATTAAAAATTTAGGTCATCATTATTTTTCTAATTTTAATGTAGAAATAGATGGTCAAGTTATTGAGAGTTACACAAGTGACTATTTTAACATATATCAAAATCATAACATAAAAGATAATGAATTACAAAATTATAATGAATTAATTGGTAATATTGACAATGTTAATAATTTAAATGCAGATAAGAAGAATTCTGATTTATATATACCATTAATTTTTTGGTTTAATAGAAGTTGTACAAATTCATTACCATTGGTATGTATGAAACATAGTGAAGTTAATCTTAATGTGACTATTAATGACCTAAATAAAATAATGTATTTCTATGATTTTAATGATGAGTATCATAAATTACTAATTCTTGAACTTCCATATACTGAACATGTGACCCTTAATAGTACACATCCTATGTCATTATGGGAATCAAATAATAATTTATCATATGAGGATATAGATAAAATAGAATATCTTGATCGTGAAAGAATATATGTGTATTACTTCAAAAAATTAAAAAAGGAAATTCTTAAAATTAAGTATCCAAATCTAACAACTAGTGATTTTGACTTACTTTTTACTAAATATAGTAGTAATAATGATGATACTATGACTCTTCAAGATTGGATTAGTTTTAGAGTTAATTCTGAATTTGAAACTAACTCGAGTTTAATAAAGGTATGTAAGAATTTAAATTATAATAAAAGTCCTCATTTTATGAATGAAACTCTTTTAGTTAGTAAAATTTCCAAACCAAAACTTACATTTTTCTCTGAATACATTTATTTAGATGAACTTGAAAGAGATAAATTTGCTAAAAATAAGTTAGAATATGTTATTAATTTACCTAACCAAATTACAACAAATATTAACAATAATCCATTTTTTACAACAGATATAGATATATTAAAACCAACTAAAGATATATTATGGTTTATTAGACCTTTATTACTAAAAAATGGTATCACTAAATTTAGTCAGAAAGACCCAAATATTTTAAATACATCACTATTAAACAAAAAAATTATAAATAATTTTAAAATGATGATACATGATATTAAACTAATAGATTTTCAAACGAATGACAAAAATTATTATCTATACACTACAAAACATAATAAATTAAATAATACAACATGTGGATTATCATACTACTATCAAAGTTTTTCACTTTATCCAGAAGAAGACCAACCAAGTGGTAGTTGTAATTTTTCAGTTGTTAAAGGGAAAAGTGTAGAAATTTCACTCGATAAACAGTTTCTAGATGAGTATTTTAATACTGATATTAATAAGAACTCCCAAGAAATAGAATTAATATTTATAAATAGAAGTTATAATTTATTAAAGTTTGAAAAAGGCAAAGGTACACTTGTATTTTATTAATTTAATAACATATTCATATCTTCGGTATCATTATCAGAATAAATTGTAGTAAAATTTATATAAATTGGTTTAGGTGATAATATCTGTTTAATTTTTATATCATAAATAATTAAGAGGTCATAAACGTTAATCAATAATTTAAAACATTTATCAACTTTTGTATAATAGTATAGAATATATTTTACTTTATTACTCACCTCTAGTTTATCGAAATCTTTTTCGGATATTAATAGAATATTATTGTTTTTCAGAAAGTCGATTCCTAATAATTTAATACTGTCTGATAATCGCCATTTAATATGAGTAAGTGGAACTGAATTATTTCTACATTTTAATTGTGAAAGTAATTTTATAACACCATTAAGACCAGATAAACTCGAGTCAAAATGTGCTTTAAACACCATATGTAAGTTTTCCAATAATAATCTTTGTTCATTAATATCACTTTCCCAAAATTTATTATTTGTATATGAATTTTTAAATTTCAAAATTGTTCCAATAAAAATATATTTTTTTAAAATACTAGAATAATATTCATTTACTACATTTTTAGTAATAACAAAGCTATCATCTAGAATATTAAACATGACGAATAGAGGACATTCTAATGTTAGTTTAGTATGATTTTTTAAAAAATAACGTATAATCAAACTTAAATGATAATCTTCTATCTTATTTTGACTTCTTAAAATATTATAAATAAAGGTTAATGGAAACTTTAAATTCTTCATTTGTTTGTCTATTGTAGTCCAATTTATTTTTTTCATATAATAATATTTATATTAATTATTACTATATTAAACTTATATTTGTTGTAAAATTAGCACATTTAGCCGCAATTGTAATGGTTCTGTTTAATCCAGAACCAGTTATAAAATGACTATGATAAATAGTATCACCCGATGCAATGTATAAAAAATTATGATTTTGATGATTAACTACTCTTGAAATCTCAATCGCATGTTTCATGTTAGTATGAAAAATATCAACCTTATAATTAAAATTAGTATATTTTAAAATAGTATTATAGATGAAATTCCGTTCAATGTCGTCTTTTATCATGCTTATAATTTTTAGAATTGATTCTTTAGTAAATAATTTATCTTTTATATTTATAAATAATTTTAAATCATGATAATTGGTTATGGTTATATCTAATTTTTTAATAAATTCATTACTTTTATTATTATATATATTTAGATTTCCATAATAGTAATTTTTAATAAAATTATCTTTATTTGTATCCAAAGTAACAATATTATTTGTTGGACTAATGTTTAGATTCGGATACTTTGTTTTATTTTTATTAAATATATCTAACCAATCTGAATCAACTTTCTTAAAAATTGGCGGGTTTAACCTTCCACCAGTGCAATCAAACACTATTTGTATGTTAGCATCTTTACAAACTTGTTTATACTCATCCCAACTATAATCTTTAAATATAAATGGAATATTAAATGTATAGTAAGCCAGTGTGAATAGAACATATTCCAAAACATAAATAAATATCAAAAGTCCATTATTAGAATTATCCCAACTATATATATTAGGAATTATAAATGAAAAAAAAGAAGAATCAAAAGCAAATACTCTATTTCGAGTGTATGGTTTTTTAAATCCTTCTTTTGATAACCTGTTATCAAATACAATAATATTAACTTTTGGACTATTGTTTAATCCATAAGAAAAATTATAATATCTGAATAAATAACACGCTAAAAATAAACCTACTGGACCAGCTCCAATTATAGCAATATTAATTTTATTAGAAGATTTCATAGAAGAAACAAGTTTGTTTAAATCTGGAACATTAGAAGGTATATCCATGTTATATAATTTATTAACTATTTCTATTATATTATCAATAGTATTTGGTTTATCAATTTCTATAGATAATTGTTTTAAAATGTTCATATCAAATTTTTCATTCTCTTTTTTAAATTTTGAATTTATTTCTTTAGGAATAGCAATATTTGACGTATAATTTATTTTTTCTTTAGACATTTTTTCTTTGTATTTTATAAATTTATTATTAATCTCATCTACAATTTCAAAATCTTTATAAAAAGGGTGAGTCTTTAATAAAAATAACTGTTTATATAAAATATTAATTTTATCTGAAATACTTTGCATAATTAATATAATGATTTATATAATATTATTTATGAAATTAATTATAAACTAATGCTGTAACCACTTGCTTGAGTATGGCCATTTCCACCATATTTTTGAGCTAACAAATCAACCCGGATTTCACTATGAAGACTTCGTAAGGAATACACAGTTTGTAGTTCCTTTTTGTATACTAGTCGCAAGACTTGATGTTCTGGATATTGACTTTCGACTAATTCCTGTATATATTTCGTCAAATGATATTTAGTCATCGGTATTTCAATTACCAACAAGTGTTTGCCATCTATATCAAAATCTACTAAAGGTTTAACTGTTGGTAATAAATCTAAACATTCCTTTTTCATCTTTTCAATTAGGGTTTTCCCTTTCTTAACTATATTATTAAATGTATTTTCATCACATGCTAGAATTTTATTATAAATTACAAGTCTTTCCTCTGGAGTTAATTCACTCTTTAATTCATAATATAATGGATACGCAGATGTAAAAGGTTCAGTATTAATATCATCCCATACCCAAATATCTCGATTTCCAATATGTTTAACACTCAAAGGGTATTCTTTATTTGGATAACAATATTCCCAAGTTAATTGACAACCTGATTTTTCATTATTAAAAGTTAATTTAATATTTGATAAATTTGAATTTTGTTCTAAATATGCATATAGTTCGTCATTGAATTTATCACAAGGTGATTTGTGATGATCTATAACTTTTACATTTTTAACTAGATGTGAAAATTTTAACGCTACTATAAAATCAGGACAATAATCTAGAAAATAAACTGTTGGTTTATTTTCTTGTTTTTGAATACAATTCATAATGATATCTATAGTTTGCTCCTTATATTCATGCATCCAAGGAATAAAAATACTATCTTTATATTTAGATTGAAAGATAGATGCCGAAAGTTCACCGTCAGGACACGGATAATGATGTATTACAATGTTTGTATTTGATAAATGTTCCATTAATTATTATGAAATCATTAATATAAACAAAATAAATTCAATATTTTTTATTCTTGTTTGAATTTATTTACTTTTTAATACTGTATTTTCCATTTTTGAATGTTAATATGGGAATTGCTATTACATTCCCTTTAGTTTCATCATATTTAACTGTGTCTTTTTTTGTTAAATATCTATTTTTAATTAAATCAACTAATTCATCTCTTAAAATATCCTTATCCTTCATATCATCAATCAATAATTTAGAAACAAACTCTTTTACTTTTATTATTTTATGGACATTCGACAGTTTAGTCCATTTTCTTTTATATAAATAATCATCAGAATACACTACCTCTTTCAATTCTGATGTATTATTCTCATCTCGAGGTTCATCTTCGGTTTGGTTCTCGTTTTTATCTTCATTTTGTTTTTTATTTTGTTTTTCAGATTCTGTATTTTCACTCTCTGATATAGTTAATTTTGAATTTTTAATATCATTTAACTTATTTTCAAATTTATTACATTTAATATTTGACTTTTTACAATGGTTAATTACATTTTTATAATATTTAATTTCTAGGTTATTGGATAAACTCGCGATATTCATTAATATATAAGATAACTTTTTCTTATACCTCTTTCATTATTCTGTTAATATACCGGTTTTATTAGGTTAATATTTTTTAAGAACGAATCAATGTTAATAGTAGAGTCATTTATTAAAGTGTACTCTTTATCTGATATACTATTTTTTAGTTTATTAAACTGTACCAAACTTAAGATCATATCATCTGTATTATTTAACTTATTTTCTATAAAAATAAGTTTTTTTATATGATATTTATCTTTATTTGGTACATCACACATGATGTAATGGAAGGTTAACATACCTTATATATTTATAAATTGAAATGTGTTTAAGATGTTTTTGGACATTTTTTTTTAATTAAAATATTATGCGCGTATCTTCCAAATTTTTAAAAAAAATTGATTTAAATATTATTATAATTATATATTTACTATAAAATTATGAGTTTTGGTAGATTATCTGATGTAATCTTAGATGTTCAAAAAGAAGTTGATATTCTAATGAAAGATAAAAATTTATCTGAGGATCAACTATTTGAAAAAAATGCAATTAATAGTTATATTATGAGTTTAATGACTCCTATTAAAAATAAATATCCAGAAATAACATTCACAGATATAGAAAATATCTTTACTAGATTATTTTCACCTAAATTTATCTATAATAAAGAACTTAATTTCTCTAATGGTCAAAAATGTTTTAGAGACCTAGATAAAAAATTTACAATAGATGAAGTTGATACAAAAATAATAAAAGTTCCAAGTAAATACAAAAAGTTAGAAGCTCACTTTCAAGAGTTATTTCATACACCACAACCCGAACAAAGAACTAAAGCATGGTACGAATTTAGACATCTTAGAGTTACAGCGTCGGACACAGCAACTGCTGTTGATCTTAATCCATATGAACCTTTTGAAAATTTTATTGTCAAAAAATGTGACCCCGACTTTCCATTTCATGATAATATACATTGTCATCATGGTAAGAAACATGAACAAGTTGCAACAATGATATATGAACATATCTATAATAATAAAGTTACAGAATTTGGATGTTTACCCAGTGATAAATATCCAATGTTAGCAGCTTCACCTGATGGTATTTGTTCAAAATCTACTTTGGATGGTAAATTTTCAGATCGGTTAGGAACAATGTTAGAGATTAAATGTCCGGTAACAAGGCCTATTTATACTAAAGGAAAGATTCGTGGTACTATTTGTCCTTTCTATTATTATTGTCAGATTCAACAACAATTACTTTGTTGTGATTTAGATAAATGTGATTTTTGGCAATGTCAATTAATAGAATATGAAACAAGAGATGAATATTTACAAGATACAAAATTTAAATGCAAGTTTGCAGAAGGAGATACTGGTAAAGAATCAGATATTAATCCATTAATTACAAGAGGTTGTATTATACAATTATTACCTCATAAATATGATTTAGACCCTACTAACAGTAATGATTGTCATGAATTTAAAGCAAAATTTTTATATCCTCCTAGATTAGATTTAACAATGGAAGAATATGATTACTGGTGTGTAAACACCATTTCAAATTGGAAAATAGAGAATCCTAAATTAGCAGATAATTATTTTTTTGATAAGATAATTTATTGGAAATTGCCTAAATGTCACAACGTTGAAATAAAGAAAGAAGAAGAATGGTTTATTAATAATATATATTCTGTTATTAAAGAAACTTGGAAAAAAGTACAGTATTATCGTACTCATCTTAATGAAGTTGAATTCTTAAAGAAGATTGTTGATAAAAGAAAAAGATTTTATAGATATAATACTAAATTTGAAATAAATAAGGGACCCGATGGAAATAATATAGTTAAGAGCAAGATATTATTCTTAAATGATATTAAACTAACTGATAGTAATGATAGCGATGGAAACTGCGATTTTGTTGATTAAATTGTAATATTTTTTAGTATAATTCTTTTATTTTACAAAGCAATCGAAAAACTAAATGTTAATTGCTTTCAAACAATTATATTTTTAGATTTATGATACCCGCAATCTATTCTACAACATTGGTCGCCTTTCTTCGGACCATATTTAATTATTGATTTACATTGCTTGTCAGATTGCTTGTCAGATTGCTTGTCAGATTGCTTGTCAGATTGCTTGTCAGATTGCTTGTCAGATTGCTTGTCAGATTGCTTGTCAGATTGCTTGTCAGATTTCAGTTTATTTATTTTTAATTTATTTATAATAGGATTCGTTATATGGTATTTACAATTATTTCGTCCACATTCTTTCCCTTTATTAGGACCTTTTTGTAATGTATATTTACAATGATCAATGTTTTTAATTATTTTTGAAATTCTATCACAATATGGACATTTAATATTTTCTTTTAATTTGTTATTTGAAGATATACAATGAAAATGAAAATAATGGTGACATTTTAATTTAATAAGATTTTCATCTTTATCTGGAAAATGGCATATTAAACATTTCTCACCTTGGCATTTATTTATTTTACTAACTAATGATAATAATTTTTCGTATTCAGAAGTCATATTATCTATACTTATTGTTTCTTTTCTAAATATAAAAAAAAATGATAAATTTAAAGCTTTAATATATATCCTTATAATAATGTCCCAACAAATACAAGATTACTTGGTTAATATAAAAACTTTTCAGACATATCTTGATCATATAGTTAATTCGATTGAATCTGACAGATACCACGAAGATACTATTAAAAAATTATCTGAATCCATCAATATTTATTATAAAAATATTAATGAAAGTGATACTGATGAATCAGACACTTGTGAATCATATACTAATAAATTAAAGAATGAGAATGATATAGAATTTATCGAATCAGAATCAGATTCTGATACATCTATTAATGGTACTAAACAAAGTTCAGATGAATCTGAATCTGATTCTGATACTGATAGTGATTCGCCAGGAATAGATTATTCTAATATATTTATAAATAATACTAAAAAAGTAAAATCAATTAATACAACTGATAAATACTTGGATGAATTTATAAATACAAAAATAGATAACTCAAATGTATATTTTTATAAAAAACATCCTGAATTTATAACACGATTTAATAGATTCGTTAATACTATAGAATGTTATTAATTATTTTCTTATTTAATATAATGAATTCATTTAGTTTACAAGTTGATAAATTTAAATCTGATATTAATTTTGCAATAAAAAATAAATATTCAATCAAAATATATTATACTGATGAATTAAAAGATGATACAACTGATATTAGTTGGAAATATCCTCCATATATTGTTAAAAATTTTATCACAGAAAAAATTATAAACGAAATAGAAAGTTATTTTAAAAATTTTAATAGTTATCTAATTGTTATGTATTTTGAGGGTGACGATATAACACACAAAATACCTCTTAATTTACCTATAAAATAAATATATTTTCGATAATGACAATCGCCAATTATTCTTAACCTTTACCAAGTATTATTTACAAAGTATTATTCTATATATTTCCTATAAAAATTGAATAAAGAAAAAAATCGTAATTAAATAATATAACAATGTCAATTTTAAATGATGAACTATTCGCTCTGAGAATAAATTTTCAAGATAGTATGATGGACGAAGTATCTATTATAAAAGAATTAAAATTATATCTTAAGAGTAAAAATAATTGCGATGATACAATAACTAATATATTAGTAGATTTCTATAAGAGTTTTAATATAGATTTTACTTTGGAATTTATTTCTAATATTGTACCGACACCAAGAGTTTTATTGGATTCAAATAATATCGCATCGTTTTTATTAAATATTAATAATCAAAATGATTCAATTGTTAATTCAGAAGTTGTGAATAACGCTGATATCTTAAACCAAGTAGATAATGATGATGATGATATTTTAAACCAAGTAGATAATGATGATGATGATATTTTAAACCAAGTAGATAATGATTCAGATGATGATATTTTAAATCAAGTAGATAATGATTCTGATGATGATATTATAAACCAAGTAGACAATGATTCTGATGAATATATTGATTCGGACGAAGATATTGCTACTCAAGAAATTAATCAATTATTTAATAACTTGATAAATTCGCCCGGAGTAATGTCTTATAATAATGATGAATCAAGTTTAAATACAGATAATAACTTTCATCACTTTGAAAATCTAAATACAAGTACTAATCCTGAAACTTTTATTAATAATTTTACTAATTTATTAAGTTCAATGAATTTACAAAGTTCTAATAATATGGAAGATGTTAAGGTTACCTTGGATGATGATGCATTAGAAGAAATCAGCACTGAAATTTTAAAAGAAGATTTGTCTGAAAAATGTAGTATTTGTATGATGGATATGAAGAAAGATGAAAAATACTCAAATCTTTCATGTAATCATGGGTTTCATACTGATTGTGTTATAAAATGGTTAAAAGAGTATAATTATAAATGTCCAGTTTGTAGAAAAGAATGTGGACCATCAAAATACCATATTTAATTTATTTTACAACCTTTATTAAAATTATTTCTATAATCCTAAAAAGTGATTATAGATATAGTTTATTCTTTTGAGAATAATGGAAGTGAGTTAAAAAAACAAATAGTTAATTTATTTTAAAAGATTTGATATTAATATTATTAAAATCAAATAGTTAATTTATTTTAAAAGATTTGATATTAATAACATTAAAATTCCTATTATAATAATTATTAAACAAAATGAAAATTGATTTTTACTTTCTGATAATATATATGATATTGGATTTTGTTTATTTAATAATATTTCTAAAACTTTAAAGAACACTATTCTTATATCATAGACAATATCCTCAATACTTTTTTGATGAGGTAAAAGTTCTTTTGCAAGTTCTTTTGTTTTGGATTCCTGCATAATTATTTCTTTTTCATATGTACTTTTAATTTCAGATATTGTTTCTGATTCTTTATTATCCCATCCATTTTGATTTGGGTTAAAAGATGGAAATAATGCTTGATTTAGTTTTTTTCTGTCAGACATATTATAAATTAACAGATAATAAAATTTTATATATTTAATAATTAATTATACTTATTTACCGTTATGATTATTTTAATTCTTTACGATTAAATTAGTCAAATAGGTTGTAATCATATACAAAACTCCTCCCCATATTGTATCTATAATCATTAATTTTTTATCCCATTTCTCGAAGATTGCACCACATGTAAAGTCATAAACAGCATATGTTACTAGACCAAAAACAAAACTATGTGATAATAGACCATAATCATTTGTTTTTACATAAGGTAAAACAAAATAATTAAGAGCAAAACATAACGTAAAATAAGATAGTCCTGCAGATACCAGATCTACCTTTAACTTTGAATTTTGAATTGTATATATCATATTTTCATATTTACCAGTCATATAAAATTTTAACCATAATATATCAATAACAAATAATAATACACTTGAAATTAATACTTTTTTTATCATTAATATAGTTTATAAAAAATTTGAAAAAATAAATTTTAATATATTATTTAAATATATTGATGAATAATCAATTAAGAACAGTAGGTAAAAGAATGACATATATACTTCGTCATCAATTAGATGAATTTGATCATGATAATAATGGATACGTTAAAGTTTCATTAATTATAAAATCAGACAGTACATTATTTAAAAATATAAATGACGCAGATATACACATTATCGTTAGCAATGATAACAAAAGTCGCTTTGGTTTAATAACCAAAGGACATGATCTATATATTAGAGCTAATCAAGGTCATAGTAGTGGTCATCTAAATGATGACTCGATGTTAGAATTAATTACTATTCCAATTGAAGGATGTTTTCATGGTACTTATTCTAAATATATTGATTCCATTCTAACAAATGGTCTATCGCGTATGTCAAGAAAACATATTCACATTGCAGTTTCGGAAGATGCTAAAAGTGGAAAGAGAGCAACATGTAATAGGAAAATTTATATTAATATGACATTAGCAATTGAAGATGGTATTCAATTTTATAGATCTTCAAACAATGTTATCCTAACTCCAGGAGATGAGAGTGGAATACTCTTACCAAAGTACTTTCTTAGTACTGAAGTACTGTGATAATACGTTATTTTATAAACATTTCAATACCCGAAAAAATAAAAATTGAAATATATATATGTATATAGGTCCATATTATTTTATTTCTTCGATGACGTATAATCAAATACCTAGTCACGTAATAACATCGCAGTTTAATGGTCCAATGGACCATATAACCAGTACCTCTTTTACCTGTGAAAATAAGACAGATATTCAGATTTTCGAAGCATATCACCGTTCATGCGGTGTTGAACTTCCATCTGATACAAATCATTTTAACAAGGTAATTTCAACCCGAAAACAAGTTCAAGGCAACTTGACAACCTACACGTTTTCACCAAAACCACCCAAGGGTAAAGCAGATGATGAAGTTTATCAGCAGAACCCCGACCTTCAAAGTCTACTATATCGTGGTATGACCCTGATATTCGACACAGATACTGGTATCTTTGTCACAGACTTGACAGGTCCCCGAAAGTTTAGTGGAAAGGACTCTAGGGACGATGATGATAATAGCGGAGTAGTTCTCTTCTCAATGAAGAGAGCTGCCACTTGGTCCAGTGAGAACCAATGTGCTATTATTCAGACATCCAAGGCAAATGGAAAGTTTGTTATCTGCAAGCTTTTCCTTCACAATGACATAGTGTATGTCATTTTCGGTTCCAAGAATATTCACCGCACAGTAGAGTTGAGTCTGCTCTCTACTTTCTTGGAACAAGATACGGACCTATCCGATATTCTACAGGCTTTGGGACAGGACATCCTGTGTCACCAGGACTCGCTACTTAAACTCATGGACCATTTTACTACTGGTAATTGGACTCTTCTTGGCGAGTTGGAAGATGGACTCCATTTTACACCAGGTGACAATACAGTAGCTTGGATTGGTTTGTTCCGAGACGGTGTTTCGGAAAATAACCATGAAACCATTCAGATGTTGAATGAAGTAGGACTTCGAACTGTTTCTTCAAAAGTAGTTTATACTCCAGGTGACTCTATTGAGAAGTTCCATCTAGCTTTTCAGTTAGCACGTTGTTCTCAGGATGAAGGAGACGTTTTGGTAATCCGAAACATTGTCACTAACGAGGAGATGCTTTGCAAATCCAAGAGTGCATCCTACATATTCAAGCGTATGGCACGAGAAAAGTGGAAAGGAAATCCAACTAAATTCTTCTCGGGATTGATGACCCGCGTTGTAGAGACAGCAGACTATCATGGGTTAAACACCGATGCTTCCATTCGAGTCACCGCACAGTTGTTCCAGTTTGTCATTTGGATGGGAATTACCAAGGGTTATCCAGCATCTGTGTTGGACCATCAACCTGTAGTTGCGACTAGAGGAGTCTTGTCTAATGGTTTCAATAACTATTGGCAAGAATTTCTGATAGAAACAGATTCAATTGACATTACCTTGACACCCGATGACTTTGGCGAGTTTAATACGGTCGAATATCTCAGTTCACCCGAACTAGAGGTTATCCCAACCACTAGTTGTGCCAAGTGTCTGTTTATGCAGGCCATCCAAGGTACTGGCAAGTCAACTGTGACAAACTTGCTAGATGTTGTCCAGGTAGAACAAGACATGTGCTGGGGAGACACGAAAGTGACACAGTTCCAGCTAATGTGGCATCTTCTTAATGGACATGATGTTGTGGTAAGTCGATGTAATGTTAACCCCAAACAATATCAAGCTTATCTTAAGATTGCCATGGATACTGGAGCTCAAGTTTTCTTTGCTACTAGCAATAATACTAGTTCACCACTGTACTTGGCAATTGCATTGGCAGGTGTTAAGAACCGTTCAACAAATGGCGACAAGATGATGGTAGGACGCATTGAGTGTCCAATGGATGATGTCATTAAGTTTACCACTGGTAACTGGAAAGACTTGACAGTAGAATCTAAAGCAGTTGTTATTCCTTCCTTCCGGATGGATGGTAAATTGGAAGCAAATGCAGCAG
>Ga0209632_10000715_pt1 | contig 34334 bp, 38 predicted proteins | sample COG_10_FD_184754 | JGI IMG/M metagenome (GOLD analysis project Ga0209632, IMG submission 184754) | Pelagic Microbial community sample from North Sea - COGITO 998_met_10 (SPAdes) (version 2) | ecosystem: Environmental > Aquatic > Marine > Neritic zone/Coastal water | place: Helgoland, sampling... | reverse complement strand
TTCATTAATAAAATTTTATATTTAATCATAAAATTATAGATCAAAATAGGGACTGTCCGTAATTTTCATATCACAATATGTAACTGGTTTTTTTTTATAATCAACTGGTTGATATATATTTATTTCTTTGGCAGCACCTATTAAAAATTTAAAGTTTTGCCAAAACTCTGTTGTGTGACCAACAGACTTTGTTGCTATGTGAGCCAATTCATGTAATGCCACAAACATAAGTGTATTCTCATCTATAAGTCTATTGCCTTTTTTCGTTTTAGTAGCACAAAATGCCAATTTTTCTCCCTTATTTTCGGAATAAGCTGTGTATTTACTCGTTGGTAATATTTCTTCTACCTTTCTAGGATTAAATTTTGTAACTAAACGTTTGACATTTTCTCGTTCAGGATATTTTTCACCTAAATGCTTTACAACCTTTTTTAAATTCTGCGTTGTTTTTGCCAATAAATCCGCGACAAGAGTTAGTTTATTTCTCTCACGGACACAATATGAATTTCCATCAACATTCGATATTATACATTTTAACTGAAACAATGAAGATTCTCTATATATTTTAAGTATAATAAGACAAATAAAAAAAATTAATATGTATCCAAATACATCATGAGAAAAGACAGACATTATATAAAAATATATATATATTTAATTTCAATCAAAAATATTAAATATATAAATACGGGTTTACACATTATAATTCCTAAAATCATATATTCTCTTTTTTAATTGTTGTACTAATATTCCATGGTCCAACGCTTTGCATTGAAATATGTGGGTCTCTTCTTACTTGTAAATTACGATTTTCCAAATTTTCTTCAATATTTAAATTTAAGATAAAATGCTTTATTGATTTAAATAAATATGGCCTAAAAAATAAAATTACAGTGATTGCTACTATTATGAAAATAATTACATATGTGGTAATATATCTTTTTTGATAAACAATCATTGTATAATTATATATATATTTAATTTACTCAATGGTTTAAATTAACCAATGGTTTTAAATATATATTTAGTTGTTAGAAGCGATCTGGAAATCTCTTTTGTTGTTGTCGTGTGTGATGGTACTGTTATTCCATGGTCCGACATCAACTCTAGGATTAGGCGGCTCACTTCTTAACTGCAAGTTGGGGTTCTTGAGAGTAGACCCAACAGTGTTAATACCCTGAAGGACACCGGCCTTAATAAACGACACATTCTGAACATCACCGTCGCCCTGCGGATTCAACTGCGAAAACTCACTGTTGGCATCTCTTGGCAATAATTCACGTGGGTTCGTTACATTCTGTCTTACACAACTAGGAGGGAGACCCTGCATGTTTGTGTTCACTCCGTTAACAGAAGCATTCGATGCGTTTTCACCATGGGGCGATGATGGAACGTATTCATTTGAAGAAGCACCACCGGCTTCGTTAATCTCAGCGTATCCGTCTAAACTACCAGATTTGGATTTAGAGTATGTATATAAGAAGTAACCACCCACTACTAATGCAACAATCATTAACAACTGATGCGATTTTAAGTTCTTAAAAAGTTTCATGGACTTTTTCATTATAAATTCTATTAATAAAATAATTTTAGTAAAATAAATTTTTTATAAAATTATTACAATATAGTATTATTCACTAAAGTTTTCTAAATCTTCAGCATCTGAACTTTCAATATCATCCAATAAATACTGTTTTTTTATTTTATTCGCATCTAAATAAGCCTTTATTGCCAATTTCTTTGCCTCTCTAGCTTTCACTAAAGCTTTTTTATAAATTTCTGAATATACATCCAGAGGCTTTTTCAATTTCATTGTCTCCGTATCCAATATTTCTAAATTAACCTCCTCCAAAATACCACTATGTTGCTTTTTCTCAGTTTCTTCTAAATGATTTGTTGTTATTTTATCATTTTCTTCTTGTATAAAATCCCCCTTTTCATTTTTTTCGTTTTTGTCATTTTTGTCATTTTTGTCATTTTTGTCATTTTTTAAATTATTAATATTTTCAAATGATTCAATTTGTGTATGTTTTTTGTTTTCAAATAATTTACCACTTTCAAGTTTTTTATCCCCACTCTCACCATAATTGCTCTCATCATCATCGCTCTCATCATCGTCACTTTCATCATCATCACTCGCGTCATCTTCACTATAATCATCACCACTCTCGTCATCTTCACTCTCGTCATCTTCATTCTCATTTAGATTTTGATGTATATTTGTGAAATCTTGAGAAATATTATCCGTTTCCATTTCAATTTTAAAATTTTCAGTTTTCTCTAAATCACTATCAACTACGGTCGATTTTTTTTTATTTGTTTTAATTAAACATTTGCTAAATAATTTTTTATTATCAAACTTCATTATTTGTTTTAATTGTAAATCTAACTGGAAACTTGTACTGCTAAATTTTAACCCCGCTATTTCAAAAATACCGATAATATTTGTTTTTTCATTAATATCCTTCGATGATAACATTTGTTCATTTTCATCCCATATCTGTATTGCTAAATTATTTAATAATCTCTCAATCTTAGTTCTAACTAAAAATTTTTTTGTCTTGTATGTTCTAATAGATGAATTCCATCTTTCCTTAATATCTTCTAAGCTTGGTTTCTCTGTAAACCATAATTCTCCCTTTTGTAAAATAATTTTTCGTATCCTGTCTTCTATTTTTTCAATAAAATTAATAAATTCTAAATGTTCTCTTTCAAACAATAAATCGCTATAAACTTTTTTCCCTGTTATATTAATCCCATTCTTTGTAAAAATTTTAGGTGTTTGGATATATAGATTATCATTATTGATTTTAATTTTTGCGTAATAACCACCGCCCTGTACAGCTTTTGGTGTGTATAACAATATATTATCGTGTTCTAATTTATCGGTGTATTGGTATATTTCTTCCATTAATGTTTAAAAAGAAAAATATACTCAAATATTGACGAATTATGCGTATCTAAAATAAAAAAATTTTATTTTATTAAATTATCCAATGACTTTTAAAGAAAAAATAATTCAAGAGCTTATTAATTTAATAAATAGAGATGACATCAAAAATGAAATCAAGGAAGTAATGCGTCCAGTAATTGATATGCTGTTAAAAGAAATATATCCCTATATTTATTTGTCGCTAATTTTTGTGGTGATTAGTTTTTTATTAATTTTAGGCATTTTTTTAATACTAGTAAGAAGTAAGTTATTGTTTAATCTTGTAAATAAAAAAAATATATATACTTAGTATATAATGCCTAAAAGTCAAAAAGGTGGTAGCTTAGCAGCAATTGTAAAAGAAGCACTCGTCCCGCTTCTCTTACTCGGAGCACAGAATAAAGTCAAAACTAAAAATGTTTTCTCCAAAAAACGAAGAAGAAAAACGAAAAGAAAGCGTTTAAGGAAAACTAAAAGGTCCAAAACTAAAAGGTCCAAAACTAAAAGGTCCAAAACTAAAAGGTCCAAAACTAAAAGGCGTCGCAAACGTAAAAAACGCAGAAGACGTAGAAGATAAAATTTATATTATATTTAGTTATACTATATATAATATGGCAGCATATACAAATCAGATGGGTCAACAATCCACTGTCACGCGTTACGATTTTTTTCAATATATTACAGCTGGCGCATGGGAAAACCCAACAAATGACAGGATGATTTATGAGGCCAAATATACAGCAGTTCCATTTTGGGGGAATCTAAATTCGATTATTAAATTGGACGGAATTGGTGATATGCTTTCAAATTATAATATGAAACATTTGTCCATTAGAGATGGTATACATGATAATATATTTAAATCTATGAAAAAATATCTTGTCTCATCCAACAAGATGAGCGGACCCGCCGCAAAGGCGTTGGTTGACAGATATTTATTAAGTACATATGCTGTAAATGAAAAGACTTTAAAAGGAGGCGGGAAAAAATATATAGCAAGTGATGGGAAAAAAACAATAAATAAACTTTTATTTGGCGACGGTATTTCGCAACAAGGAACGCCCGCTCTCGCGATACCAACAACTCATCCAAATGGTAAAACAATGTTCACAAATCATTATAATGTATTACCTGAATTATCAAAAGGCTTACCCGTGTTTAATCACATGTTTACCATTCAACATTTTTGTGATACTTTATATGAAGTTCAAAATAATGATGATACACGTCGAAAAAAAAAAAATAGAATAGAAAAATTAATAAACGAATTATTAGAGGCTTTGGATTATATAGGTGAAAATAATATTGTTGTTATGAATAATATTGTTGGTATAATAAATACCCCAGGTGTATTTAACATTTGTATTCATGTTGATGAAAATAACGAAACATCCATAGTAGATGATAGTGTGTTAGATATAGATAATTTTCCAGAAACGGGTACTTATACAGAATGGCCTTTAAAAGTTTTGCCTAACGATATTGTATTGTGGTCTGATACAATTGGTAGTATTTTTTATAACGCCACACAAGGATATTCACAATGGCATTCACAATTGCCGTCATATATAGCTATAGATGAAGCTAGGAAAATAAGAAGGGGTATAATGATGAATGATTTTAAAGGATTGATGAAGGAGAGAGCTGCGAATACAGTAGCCCCCATAGTCGAACGCGTAGCTTACTGTGTTGTTGATAATGGTTCAGCAAATGCTGAAACGGATGCTAACTACGAAGAATTAAAAGTTCACGGAACTATTTTTGACCAAGTTGGTTCTGAAAAACATTATGCCCCAAACAATGTTAAAAGTGTTGATGGAATACTGACATTAGACCAATGGCAAAATTCCGGATTTGCCATTTCTTTTAAATTGGGTGAATTTGAATATTCTATGTTTGTTCATGGGGGAAGTGATTATAATAAAGTTTCAATGGACATTTATTTAAAATATAATGAAGGGTATATTATTGAAAATGCAGGGAAAGTATCCGCAAATAAATCGGAAGTATTGGGAATTGGTTCAACTCTAGTGAAAAAACTATTTGGTATGATGGGGAAATTGGGTGCTGACATTAATAACGAAAGTGTGATTTTGGCGGTTTTACAATTTGCGGGACTAACAAAACATGCCGGTGATATTGGTATGGCATTAAGTATATTAGCTATACAACGGTTAAAACCAAGTTTAACACTATGTGCGTCTACCCATGATTCTTGGCTAACATTATTCTATAAAATATGTCAGCATATGGGTTATCCTATAAATTTTATGCGCACAAAACTATCTAGTATATCACAAGAACTTAAAACATTTTATACTATAGATAATTTAGATCTACCAGTTATAACCCCCCAAATTACAAAAGAATATCAAGTCAAAATATGGTTAAATACACAGGGTAAAATTTTAAAGATTTTGGAAGAAAAAAATACAGAAAATTTTCATTTAATAACCGGACTACTTAATAATTTTGTTAAATTTTTACACAAAAATCTGTATGAATTTCCACCACATGACAAACTTATCAATAATTCTAATAACAGAGGTAGTGTTTCAAACTTAAAGTATTTTATTATAAATTATAATTCAGAAATAGTTGTTAATATTATTCTTTTTTTACATCAAGTTTTTAATGTTTTTTTATACGCGGGACAATATCCATTAGATTCGTATCTCACTAACCTTCGAAGAGGTAGACAACGACGAGAATCTTCGTTTAAGACATTCATACAAGATGTAAAAAATATATTAAAAATTATTACAAAAGAAGTTACCGATAATTTTCTAGATAATGTTTCCAATGATGATGTTGTTATGGGTGGTACAGGTAGCTTGGATGATACAGGTAGCGTAAATAGTATGTCACTCGAGCGATGGAATGATTTAATGTTGAAAACTGTGGGTGGTTTAAAAAAGAAAAAAAGGAAAAGAAAAACACGTGGAAACAAAAAGAAAAATCAAAAAGGGAAAAGAAAAACACGTGGAAAGAAAAGGAGACCAGTCGGAAAGAAAAGGAGACCAGTTGGAAAAAAAATTAATAGTAAAATAATATAAAAGTATGACCATATATATATTTATATTATGAGTACCGAATATCAAGAAAAAATAAAGCGCTGGGTTCAATGCGATAATGAAGTTATTTCGTTGCGAAATCAAATGAAAGAATTGCGAGCAGAACGTTCTGATTTAAAAGACCAAATTTATACTTATGCTGAAACAAATAGTCTTGAACATGCCACGATCCAGTTAAGAGATGGCAACCTTAAACTCCAACAAGTTAAACAAACATCACCGCTAACTTTTAAATTTTTAAAAGAATGCCTTACAAACTGTTTAAACAGTGAAGAATCCGTAGACGAAATTATTAAATATATAAAGGACCGACGAGAGGTAAATACATATTACGATATTAAAAGAACATTTAGATAATCAACTTAAATCAATATTATTATATTATTTATTATAATTTTAATAAATAATGAATTCAAATTTATTCTACAAACTTGACCAACTAAATAAAAAACAACATATTCGGGAAAAAAATGAATGGTTGGAAAAAAATCTTAAATATTCCGAAAATTCACCCGATGAAGATTTAAAACATAAAGACGTTATCACTGAATATGTAACCGAAATAACACTTTTACTAACGAGTAAAAACTACAGAATAAAAGATTCAAAACAATTTAAAGATGATATTACATCTTTTATATATAACGATTCAGAGTAAGATGAACGAATACAACATAGAACACAATCCTGTTAAATATTTAAAAGATAATTACAATATAGACTATATTATATCTCATCCAGACATACATGATATTCTCGAAAATGAATTTAAATTACGATTTTTGATAAATATGCGGCATATAGTAGAGAGTTTAAATCAAAAGTATATTGACTTATACGGTTATTCGGGGTTATTTAAAAAGGATTTATACAATAGTAATTGGGAAAGATGTTACGATATTATATATTCAAACATTGTAAAATCTTATGATATCAATGTTATTTATGAAAATGCCGATAAAATTATCAATATTTTAGAAGAATAATTATTTAAAATAACATCATTATTTAATATATACATGGATTTAACAGATTATGTTTGTTATAAAAAAAATAATAAAATTTATAGTTTAGGGGTTGAAATAAATAGTTCTTTAGCAAATGATACGAACTGTTTAAATTATGGTAAAAATAGGGAAATATCAAATACTAATAATAAAAACACAAATAAACTTTTCAGAACTAATCTAGGTATCCCCTTGCCACTTTATCTTATTCAAAATGAAAGAAAAAACTTAGAAAACTTTTTTAAAGATGACGATACTGAAGAAAAATCACAACCACGTGATTATAAGTGTGTTGGTGAAACTTTATTTGACAATTTATTTGAACTACAAAAACACACCAGAAAAATCCCTAAAACACGCAGAAAACGACAAAAATCAAAAAAAAATAAGAAAAAAACACGTAAAAACAGTATTTTTAATTTTTAATTCTAAATATTTTAATTATAAAAATTATTAAACAATATTTAATAATTTCTATTACAAATGATTGAATGTTGTAAATTAGAAGAAGTGATTGAACAATGGTATTTTTTAAATAGTATACCAAAACCTACCTGTTCTATGGCAAGCAAAGTATCTTATAAAAGCATGATTTCTTTTTCAAAAAGAGATTTGTTAAAAAAAATGAAGGAGTTCTTCGAGAATTTAGAGATTGGCGATATCACTATAACAAAAAAAGGCGATAATAAAACCTCCCTTATAAAAATTCAATCCAATCTCTAAAATTTACTCCATTTATCCGAATTAAAGGGTTTCTTCACTATTTTATGTATATTTCTTTTGTAAAAATCTAATTTTTTGTTTTCTTTTGTGTTTGGTATGCTTGGTAAGGTCGACGAACCCATTTCACGTCTTTCAACATCACTCGGTTTATTTTTTGAAGCAAAACAATTTACACCAAATCTAGCATTCGTATTATCTATATACCCACCGTTTATACCCGGTCTTCCACAATTATTTTTGGTACTTGGATTATTTTTTAATCTATTATATGTTTTTTTTTGCGTTGGATATAAGGCCATTTGATCTTTCGACCAACCGTAACTACACCATTCAGCACCCTTACCATACGCGGTCTCTATTTGTTCGTATGAGGCTAATTCTCCGTCATGTGCTTCGCAAATTACCTTTGCCTCATCATAAGTATATATATTATCGCCTATATGAAATACTTCTTTCTTCTTATAATTATCTTCGAACCCCTTGCTTGGAGAAACACCAATATTTATTTCAGGATTATCTCCAAATAAATTTGTGATTGACGCTTTAAAATCAATCTCAAAAAAGTATTGTAACGCGTTCACAAAAATTAAAAACAAAAATACTGCCCATAATAATAATTCAAACATTCTCATACCAGGACCAGATTTAATTGCTTCTGGTACATCATGAGTAACACCTAAATAATTGAAGACTAAAGCATATATAATAATGACTGCCACTAAAACAGCAAAAATTATTGGATTTTTGGCCTTTTTCTCTAAATTTTCGTTTACATTTTTAAATAAATATTCAAATCCCGTTGATGGAGAAACTTCTAAACTCATCTATAAATTATTGTAATATTTTTTTACGATAAAAAAAGCAATAAGCTTTATCCGTTTTTAAATGGTTGATATTTTTTATTTCACTTACGGTAGTATCATTAAAATTATACCATTTCTCATTAGCATTTTTAACATATGAATAATAGTGTCCACCGTTTACACCGCCTACATGATTACATATACCATATAAATCATAAATATATGATTGTTTATTATACCCAACTACATATTTTGATAAATTAAAATTTTCTACAGGGAAATCTATTAAGTCGGTATTTTTCACATTATCGTTTGAAAATCGCTTTAATATAATAATAAGTACATTTGGTAAATTCCAAAATAATATTTGTTTCGTAGCCTCTTCCCGTTTGTCTGTTTTTTCATTTAAAATCTTTTCGTCGTTAGATAATTTTTCCTCCACCGTATATAAATCTATACAGTCTGTAAGTGTTATTGTTTCTTTATTTGGTATGGGAATTTGTAAAGTAAAAAACGGTTCTGGGATTGTATTAAGATAATCACTTTCTAAAGATTTTACTTTGGATACATGTATCCCATAAAACATTTTTAACAATTCTGAATATTCTCTACTATACATATTTTTCATCATAGTATAACAAGATTTTGCTAATTTATCTGTTGAATTTTCAATATTTCCCTTTATATTCATTTCCACTTCACGCTTAATGGATTCATGAAAAGATGTAAATAAAAAGTTCATAAATTCAGTCAAGTCATTTTGAGCCCATCCCGTAAAAATATCTCTATCTTTTACATTCGCCACCTTATGAACAGCTGATAAAAATCCAGAAGGTTTAATTATACAATTTTCACTCCATATAAGCTGTCTCAATTTATCCCATTCTATTAGAAGTAAACTTTCGGGAATCTTATTCAAACGTTTTTTGTATGTTTGTTTATTTAAAAAATTATTTAATTCGTAAGTGTGTGATAAACACTGAATCGTTGAGTTTATAAAACAAGTGTTTCCAAGATTAGCTAACCCTGTTAGTCCTTTTCCAGAATAATCATTTATACTTTCTTGTATGGACATCATAATATATAATATATAATAATCGTTTTAAACTAATTTAATTATATTTTATTATTTTAACTTTAAATAATTTAAATATAACCAAAGTGGTTTGTATATATGAACAACAACACTGATTGTTTTTTTTCAAGATCGCTTGAAATATTTCAATCTCAGATAAATGGTCTAAATCGATTATATAATTTACACTATAGTCTTATTAATAGTGTAAATAGTAATTTAATATTATTAACACAGCAACATAATAATTATTATAATGTTGGAAATAGGTCTGATGACAACAACACTAATGCGAACAACACTAATGCGAACAACACTAATGCGAACAACACTAATGCGAACACATCAATACCAGCTTCTCAAATAGGTGGGACAGCTTGGAGTTATGGTTCTAATCTTACCCAAAATAATACAACTTCTTTAAATAACCCTACTTATTCACAACCCGACCCATTTCGTTATAATCGTGTATATATCCCGCCACCACCACCGCCTGTCTTAAGACCTTTAAATCAAAATAATTTAACATCGCGACCATGGTTTCCTCCTCCACCTATACCGCCCCCGCCTATACCTCCACCACATATATTACAACCACCAATATCACAACCACATATATCACAATCACCAATATCGCGAAACTCATGGCAAGAAAATAGAAATAGACGAAGGGACCAATATAACTTTACACAAAATGATAATACTCGTGAAAGACCTGTTGTTTGGTTTGGACGAAATTTTGATCCTAGTAACAATAGTTGGAGAGATTTATCCAATAATATATTGGGTGGCACTTCGCGCGGCACCTCTCGTAGTTTCAGAAACAATACACCACCATGGAGAAGCCGAAGAGGTGCACGAAGGAACCGTAGTAGATTTGTCCCATTTTACTGGGAAATGTCTGGACCAAGTAACATTTCCGATTTATTAAATGAATCTTTATACGATACTATTCCCAGAAATTCTTTACCAAACAACTTATTTAATACTAACACAACCACTGACACTTGGGAGAATATTCAAAATCAAAATGGGTTACCTAGAAATAATATTTGTCCTATAACACGTGAAAGATTTTTACCGGATAATAATGTTACACGTGTCAATTATTGTGGTCATTTATTTAATAACGAATCACTACTAGAGTGGTTTAGATATGACACAAGGTGTCCGATTTGTAGATATGATTTATACAGTACAAATACTGATTTATCCAATAATATATCCACCAATAATGTGACTGATAATATATCCACCAATAATGTGACTGATAATGTATCCACCAATAATGTGACTGATAATGTATCCGCCAATAATAATAACTCTTCTTATGATTTTAATTCAAATTTAGCTAATATGTTACACCCATCTTTTTCTATGTTTGATTTAAGTCAAAATATTCATTCTTTTTCCAACGAAATCGCAAATAATATAATGAATGTTCTTGGGGGTATTGATTTATCTTCAAACATTATTGGTGCTGCCGCAGAGTTAACATTTAACATACCCAATAATCAATCTACCAATAACATGTCTTACAATTTTAATCCACAAAATTCTTCCATGGCTGAAAATTTAGAAGAAGAACTGGTTGAAAATATAGTAGAAGAAATATTAAATAACATGGATAGCGTGTCAAATAATAATGAAAGTAACTCATTGGAAGAAAAAACTGAAGATGGAGATAATTTGTTAGAAGAAAAAACTGAAGATGAAGATAATTTATTAGAAGAAAACATTGAATATGATTAAATATTAACCATACATGGATATGCGCCATCTAACTTTATATCCTCTATATAAACGTTGAATTTTTATTGCCATCTCTTTTCTATTTGTCATTATATATTATAAATTTTATTTAATTATTAAAATTTATAATCCAAACATCCCAGCTATTGTTCTTTGTCCATTTTGTTCATTGTCGTAAATTCTTAAAGTATTATCGAATATTAATCTTTTTACATTTTTATTTCTTTCTTTCATAATATAATCCGAACACTTTTTATCGTTGTCTTTCCATTTACGTTTTAATGAATTTTCTTTTCTTTTAAATCTCTTCAATTCACTTTTAAAATCTTTCAATTGTTCTAAGACTAACGAGTATATTTGTGTAACAGGTTTCATAATTTGATTTGTTATATAAATTTTATAATCAGGTTTCAAATTATTCTTTCTAATATAATCGGGATGTTCTATTTTATCTCCCTGTAATTTTACATTCTTCTTTGTTTTAATATAAATATATGGTATTCTACTACCAGTGGAAGGTTTATTACCCGGATCTCTTTTTCCCATTCTATCCGCTAATACTTTATGTGCTATACTTTCTGGGTTTTTATAAAATTCCCTCAATGATTTTGTAATGATTAACTTTTCCAATGGTATTTTCTCATTAATAATATCCATTAAAAAGCTCTTTGTAAACGTAACAGCCTTTTCTATATTTTGCTCCTTCATTATAATATCAATAATACCGCCATATATATCTTTCACTACTGGGGCGTTGTCTCTTCGTTTAAGGACGATACCCATTGACTTTCTTTTACATTTATTAATATCGTGTTCGTACAACATCCCAACATATCTTTTCTTAGACAAAAGTAGGAATGGGTCAAATGTTTTTTCATATTCCAAATCATGTGGTGCCTTTAAATATTTTGTTGCTAATTCACCACATTCTATAGCTAGTTGTATAGTAATATCTAAAGCTTTCTTGCCTTTTATTTTTGTTCCGTCCAACTCTTCTGGACCAAATGTCATAAAACAACTGTCCGTGTCACCATATACAACCTTTGATTTACACCTTATCTTACCATATTTGGTTTCACATATTTTATCGCCGTAAATACCTTCAATTATTTTTTTTCCATATATTAACAATTTGCGACCAGTCGCCGTAGTAGATGCCGCAATATCCATCTCGAAGAAACTACTCGTCTTAGCACCTGTCTGACCATACAACGAATTTGCGGTAACCTTAAGACCCTGTTGTCTTTTATCAAAAACATTTTTCATAAAATCATCATAAGTGTCCCTGACATTTTCAATATCTTTTTCATTTATAGTCCATGTTTCTTTTTCTCCGATTATTTTTCCTTTACCATCCTTAATACTATATAACCCACTATACTCTTCACCTGTTTTCATAGTGATTGTTTTATATTTAATAAATTTCCTTGTTGCCTTTCTCCCTGCCAACAGTTCGTGTAAAACAGAAGGCATAATAGCCTTTTTGTTATCTGGAAACTGCGCAAAACGGCATGTTTTTGTTCCCACTTTAATTTTTTCCTGTGCCTTCCCAGCTCCTTTTCTTCTCCACACATATCTATCATATGTAATATCAACATAGCGATATCCTGGTAACTCATCATATTTAAATTTCCCAGCAGCATCTTTTACTCCCGTTATTTTTTCTTGGTTTGTTTCCTCGTCAAACTCAATATTACCATCTAAATCATATTCTTTTGTCCAAACTTTACTATCGTGTGAAATATTTTCACTAATCATAGAACTGGGATATAGTGAAGCATAATCTACAACAGCGACAGGATTATCAATATATAATCCACAATAAGGTTTTAAACATATAGCTCCTTCATAACTCATATCATCTTTCACGACATCTAATACAGGCATTAATGTTTTCTTCTCTGAGCATTTTTTTGCTATGAAACTAAGAAGTTTGATACCCTGTCCCCTCATTACAATAAATTCGATAGGTACATAACAAATGCCAGCAATCTCTGACATCCCTGTGAAAATATCATTTTTCTTCATAAGATTATGAACTAAGTTACAATCCTGAAAACAATATTTCGCAATAATAGCTCTTTCATCTGGTCCTTCATTGGTTAATCTAAAAATATCTTGGGGAGTCACATCATCCTTCGCCAAACACCAACGCGATTTTACATTAGACAACTCATCCGCGATATCGCTATTTACTGTAAATGTTCCATTGGTCGCATCCACATTGGAGACTATAAACTTTTTCCCCCCTGCATACATATCACTGGAATGACCCAATATTTCAAACTTAATGTAATGACCACTCTTTAAACCCATCAAATTCTTGCTCCATATTTTAGTGCCACCGTTATCCATTTTTTCAAATTTTTTATTCATATCGCCAATAAAATGTGATGCTACATTATCTAATTTATAAGATGGTAAATTTACTTCTCTTCTGAAATGATTGTATAAATCTATTTGTATTCTTCCTTCCATCTTAATATACTTTAAATCATGTGTACCACTTGCGATTTTAATGGACGAATCTATAACACGCGATTCTTCTCCCAAAATACGACCCAATTCCAAAAACTTTGCTTTACATTTCAACTCTTCAGCCCTCTCAATCATAAACTTATAATCAAAACCAAAAATGTTATATCCTATCACTATATCTGGATCTTCTCTTTGAATCATTTTTGTCCACGCCAATAGAACCTCTTTTTCTGTATTATATGTTTCTATTTCACAATTTGGTACATCGGGACATTCGCTACAAGAATTCAACACTATCATATTATTTAAGTATTGGTCATTTTCACCTAATCGCATGAAAGTTGAACCAATAAATGTAACTGTATCACCTTCTACCTCTGGAAAGTGTTCTAGTTTAAAAATTTCTTCCATCATATCAGCAATTAATGATGGTTCTTGTTTACTAATTAAAAGATAAATAATGTTATTTTGATAAAAATCTTTTTGTTTAAAATATAATTTCTTCTTCTTTTTCTTCTTTCCAAAAAAACTTTCTTCTTCTTCCATTTCCATTTCTTCCAATTGACGTTTTTGTATATCTTCAATTGTTTCTTGGTTTTCATTTTCCTTCCGCTTTTTTAAATAATACCATAACTTATTTTTAATAATATTTTCCATGAAATGTTCCAACATAAACATTTTTGGTTTTTCTTTTTTTAAATATATTTTACTTATTCCTTCTTTATCCGCATAACCAAACGCTGTATATACTAATTCTTTAAAAAGAACATCTTTATCTTGAGGTTTCATTTCACGAATTTCATTCGCATGTGTCGTCCAATAATTTACTATCTGGCGACACAATTTCAAATATGTTTTCTTTGCTAACGGGAAATCACCATGACTCGATGATGCTTCAATATCAAAACTACATATCTTTAAAGGTATAGCCGTCTCTTTTTGACGTTCGGACTGAATATCTTTATAATCAATCCAATACTCATAATCACAACATGTTTCGCTACTTTCATAATTAACACTAGATTCTGGGAAAGATATCCAACCTGATGGTGATATATCCTTAATATGAAAGAATCTCAAAAGTGGTGGTAATTTTGCTTCATATAATATTGTTTTTTGATATCCACCCGGTCTTAATGTTCGCTTTCTAAAATCTTTATCTTGTGTATACCATAATCTACGTACTTTACTAAACGTATTTGTATTTTTCATTACAATTTTAATAAAAGTATGCTCTCTGTGATCATCAAAACCATATAATTTTTTTCTCCTGACTATTTTACATTTGATAATTGAATCGCCATAATAATAACCGACTGCGTTTCTTAGATTTCTTTCAAATGCTTTAACATGTCCCGTTGACCAATTTACAGGCGTTTTAACATAGAAGAACGGTTGAAACTCCTGAATATTAATTGAAAATGTTTTTCCTTCTTCATTCATACCAAACATTTGTATGACCGTTTCATTTTTGTCTTTCCCCTTTTTACCTTGACTATCCTCGCTATCTTCCGATAAATCAGCATTGTATATTCTAAAATCAAATAGCTTTACATATATTTTGTCTTCGTCATCGGACATATTAGGTATAGTTAATTATTAATATTTTACATCTAATTTATTTTTTCAATTTTATTTTTAATTCAAATACTAAGATTAAAAATAAAATAAAATAGTTAAATAATACACCATATTATATATATTATGGACCAAAGCGATTATTCTTTTATGCGTTCCGGCTTTGATAATTTAGAAAATGGTGATGACGAACAAAAGCAGCAGCAACTCGCTTCCACCCTTGTACACTTCTCTGAAAATGCGTTATTAAATGCTTCTGTATACATTAAACATGCGGATAGAAATCAAATCACAAAAGAAGATTTAAAACGTTGTTTAATGTTGGAAGTCTTTATTTTTACAAAACGAGAGAACTTACAAGAAAAAATAGAAGATATAGTCGAAGAACTTTATTATAACGATAGTGACGAAGAGGATATTATTTTTGATGATGATGATGAAAATGTCATTGTTGACGAGTTTACCGAAAGTGAATGTCAATGCGCATTATGCCAATGTATAAATAATGTCCACATTAAGTGGGAAAATTGGGTACCTGAAACACCTATCCAGCATATTTTAAAATCCAGAATTGAACAAATGTAATCCTTTATTTGCTAATTTTTTTCTTGATTTTTCTTTTTGTTTAGATAAATATATGGGATTTTTTTGTATCTTAACATTTTCTGAACTGTGAATACGGGTAAAACCATTACCTAAATTTTCTAAAGAATTATACTGGTCTTCTACTTCATGTGTTTCTACCCACAATTGGCCTTCATCTGAAAATGGATTGAAATCTGGCATATTATATAAATAACTTATTTATTATTTATATAATTTTTATTTACTTTTGTTTCTACGTTTGTTTTACTGTTTTACTTCTGCTTTTTCTTTCCTTCATTTTACGTTTTTTTTGTTGTCTCTTTCTGCTTTGCCGACGCGATACTTTTTTCTTTTTTCCTTTCTTTTTCTTTTTATCTTTGTTTTTATCTTTGTTTTTATCTTTCTTTTTTCTTTTCTTTTTGGTTTTTTTTAGTATTTTTTTTTTTGAGTCCATACGTCTTATCAAATGTCTCCCATTGTGCCTCGTGGTAGCCACATTGTCAGCTTTGTTAAAATATTTTAAAAACATCTCGGCTATTGATTTTTCATCACGAGGTCCTTCATAATCTTTAATAGTTTTGCCATTTGACATAACACGAATGGTTGGATATCCGCGAATTTCATTATCATATTTAAACTTAGGTATTTCACTTTCTTCAACGCGCGCAATTACACCCGGACTTTTATAATTTTTAAATCTACCCATTAAACTATCTATAGTCGGTTCCAATTGTTTACAATGTCCACACCATGGGGCTACAAAGAATATAATGGCCCTTCGTTCGCTTAATAAGTTATTTAACATATTCATATTTCGACTATTCGCATTTATTATTTCCATATCTATATATATATATAAATGAAAATAATATCTGTTAAAATTTTAGCTATAATTTTCATGTTCGTTATTGGTTTATTATTTACTCTAACATACAAGCATAATGATTTGGTTGAGGGATTTTCATTTAATGACAAATGTCCTAATCTACTTATTAAAAAGGGTAAAGAATTACATTTAGTAAATACTAAAAAAGCATTAATACCTGGTGTAAATCCAATAAAATTTGAGAATTTAGAAGATTACGCGCAATTTGTCGAATATCAAAAATATTTAAATATTAAATGTCCAATTCTTTATTATCAAGAAACATATGATTCACAGAATAATAAAGGTTATCGTTTAATGACTAACCCCATGGATGCTAAAAGTGGGCTACCTAGTAATATTTCAAAAAATTACAATGTTACCAATTCAAATATACCAACTTCTGATATGTTTGGTGATGATGAAGATGTAAATCCTTTAGTTGATGCTTCTAGGGATAAAAAACCTTTTAACCAGGGTAATCATAATGGTATGGACCCGGAAGATCAAAATGTCGGTATTAAAACAATTTTAGATAAAATGGATATGGATACAAATCCGATGAGTAAATGGTGGAAAGGTGACGCAGCAACACAAGCCTCTATAAAGCGCGGCGATTTTACTGGAAGAACCAGAAATTTAAATGACCCTTTTAAAGAGCAAAAAATACTAAATAAAACTTAAATGTTTTATTTCATATGTTATTTTTGTTAAGTATTCTCATAAATAATACATAACAAAATTAAGCAGACATTTCAGAAACAACCTCGTTCTCGGGTTCCTGGCTTACCACTGCAGCTGATGATTCTGGTGATGCTTGGCGTTGGAATCGTTTAATACATTCCCACGTCTTTGCTGACTCCTCCATACTAAAAGCACCACGTCTCTGTGCCATATTAAGCATAGCAACCATTACGTTTAGCGCAATATTCTCATCCTTAATTTCAATTTGGGAGAGAGGTACTTGCTTCTGTTCGGGTTGTGTTTGTGTTGTTTGATTATCCATTATAACATTTTTTATTATCTTTCTTTTAAGTTATTATATTTTTTATATTTTGTATTTTTCCATTTACTTTTACTTTTTCCATTTACTTTTTACTTTTTGTTTTTCCATTTATTTTTACTTTTTACTTTTTGTTTTTTTCTTTGCTTTTTCTTGTTCTTGATGTCTTTTATAATCTTCGTCTACGTCTTTAAAATACCTGTGGTCTTTAATATTATTAAACAACGTATGTCTGTTTTCAAATGACTGTTCAATAAATTTTTTCATTTTTTGCTTGGCCGATACATTTCCTTTAATTGTATCTGGGTCCTCTATCAACATTCTACAAGTATCTTTATTGAATTTTTGTGGTAATCCTGATAAAAATATATAAGAATTCCACCCTTTAAATTGTTTACGTACGTTTTTATTTGCTACGACATTAAATTTTTTATCAAACGCATCTTCCCAAGACTTAAGTTCCTTCTTATATTTTTTTTGTTTATCTTTAAATTCTCCTGAAAAAAGCATTTTTTTAAATTCAGCATTTCGTTTTTTATATAATTCATTTTTATCAGAACAATCATCTTTAATACTTTCGTATCCTTTTTGGATTGTATTTTTTATTTTATTGTATGCTGATTTTTTTAATTCTGAAACATGTTCCATATCTTTACTACTATTTTTATTTTTAAACTTAACAGCATGGTCCAAATGTTCCATAACCAAATCACTAGCCGGTTTAAATAAGTTGTCGGCGGTTGTTTTACCATCATCGAAATCATTTCGAGCTGTAAATCGCCTTTGTTTACTTATTTCACATATATCCTGTGATTCAATAAGTCCTTCTCTTATTGTTGGTGAAATATTAAATCTTTTAAGTAAAACTCTTATAAATATAAATAATAAAGCTATACTCAATAGGTAGAATAATAAATTACTTCCCAACTTTTTTTTATTAATAAACATTATATATATATAATTCATATATTTTATTCTATTTTTATGATTGTTTCCTCTTTTTGATATAGTAGGTATTTAATTATATTTTTAACCGTTGTTTGTGAAATGCGCCTTTTTCCTCCACTTTTTGTAGTAAATTCTAAATTATCTAAACAATGTTTATCTTTTTTTATACTTTCTAATAAATGATAAAGCGAATTAAACTTATTCATCACTATTTTTGATGTTTTACTGCTTATACCGGGTATCTGACTTAAAATAATTTCGCCCACATTGTCAGGTCTTATATTATTTTTCTTTACTTTATGAACAACGTCTGTATAAGATTTTTGATTTTGTTTATCATTCACTTTTTGTTCTTCGCCTCTATTTTTAAAATAATTATCTCTTCTTTTATCTTTTAAAAGTTTATTTGCCGCTCGTAATATAAACTCAGCAGTTTCAACCACGTCTCGTGTTTTGTGTAAACAAAATCCCTTAAAATATTGTATACAAAACATTGTAACATGTAAAGTTGATGCTGGTATTTTATTATATTTCCCAGAATAACGATGAATATCACCTTCAACTATAAAATAAATATTATGATTATGAACGTTGCTGTTTTCCAATCGAAAACTTTGTTCAGAATATCTACCATCTCTTAATGACGCTGCTAAATCATTCAATGTTTTCCTTTCAATAATAATTTTTTCATCTCCCTTTTTATCACAAATAATAATATCACCAATGGGTAAATTTTCCACGTTAATTTCAATATCAAACTTGTAATCAGAATTTAAGGACTGTATTATTGGTATTAAGTTTTTTTCTCTGTAATCTATTTTTATCATCGGGTAACTTATATAAAATCAAAGCTTTAATATATTTACAATAAAGGTTATAAAGATTTAATATATTTACAATAAAAGTTATTAAAGCTTTTATTATGAATAAATAATATAATGGAAAAGGTATCTCCAAAAATGGCCGCAGCTATGGGTGTTGGATTTTTTGGTTTTATAATGGCAGCTTACAGTTATAACAAATATCACACACCAGATTATGTTGAAGAAATGCAGCAAAATGTTAACAATGAAGATACGAATGATACAATCGAGAAGCCAAATATAAAACAAGACGTTACAGAAGCAATCAAATCAAAGGCGAACGAAATTACCAAAAAAATTAAGGAAGCATCTGGTGTTCATTGGGGCGAGTTCTGGAAAACTGAATATAATAATATGAATGATGATGATAATGTAAAAATACCAGAAGAAAATAACGTTCCAATCGCTAAACCCGTTTAAATAATATATAAAATCAAATTAAATAAATCTCTATTTATTTAATTATCATGTCTACACAAAAACTAGATGATGTTATTGAAACAGAAGAAGAATTGATATTTAATCCTTTTAATCCTCTTAATAAAGAAGTACCTATGCGTTTTGTATGCGATATTTTAAAGAAATATGGCGTACCAGATAAAGTTCACAATATGAATTTATATAAAAGATCATTTGTCCATAAATCTTATTGTAAAAAATCAAAGGAAGAAAATCTTTTAAATAATATAACCATTGCTGAACAGCCTAACGATTGTATCTCACTTAAAACAAAATCAAATGAAAGATTGGAATTTCTTGGCGACGGTGTACTGGAATGTATTACAAAATACTATTTGTATAGAAGATTTCCTAAGGAAAATGAAGGTTTCATGACTACAAAGAAAATTGCTCTTGTTAAAAATGAAACAATTGGAAGAATGGCATATGAAATGGGATTGAATAAATACTATGTTCTTTCGAAAAATGCCGAAGAAAAAAAGACAAGAACAAATCTAAAGAAATTGGGATGTTTGTTTGAAGCTTTTTTGGGTGCGCTTTTTCTAGATTTTAATAAAATTTCAATACACGATGATGATAAATGGTTTGATAATGTGTTTGTTACTGGTCCGGGGTTTCAAATTGCTCAAATTTTCGTAGAAAATATTTTTGAAAATCATGTAAACTGGACAGAACTTATCAATACCAACGATAATTATAAAAATCTTTTACAGGTCCAACTTCAACAAAATTTTAAAGTAACGCCTATTTATAAAGAAATTTCAGACTGGGATGAAGAACATGGATACCATATGGGTGTTTATTTGGCTATTAACTATCAGTCTCATGAAATTATACATAATAAAGTTATTTCAATTGACCATTTCATGTCCGAACATAAAATTGCTATGAATATGCTTGTAAGTAGTAATGATATTACTAATCCAACGAAAATACAAAAAATTAAATTATACTACGACAATAAATGTGAAACAAGCGAACAAGTAAAACTTATTGTATTTTTAAGTGAATCTAAACATAAAATAAAAAAGAAAGCAGAACAGACCGCTTGTAAGTTGGCTTATCATAATTTAACAAATAACTAACTCACCAACCAGCATATGTTATTTCCATTGTAGAAATATCATTTTCTCGGAAAAATTTCAGAACATCTCGACGTGTTCTTAACTCAAAATCACGTGGTAAATTATTTTCAACCCAATGTGTTAATAAAATACGTCTTTCGTTTGAACGTACCTTTGATATAATATTTTCTGGATATTCTTTCAAATATTCATGTGGATACTTCGCAATATAATACCTATACAACAAGTGTTTTTTTATAAATCTTAAATAACGTCGGTAATTATCCATATCATATTGTAAATGACGCGGGTATTCAAACTGGTCATCTCGTAGTCTATGTTTTTTGTAAGTTTTTTGTAAAAATTTTATTTTATTTAAATATAATTTTTTTATTTCATTATTAGAATACTTATTTACACGACAAGAGTCAATTAAACTTCTTAGTGATACATATTTATTTATATGTTCTTTTACAACGTCTTCTGGTATAGGTGTTTTCGTGAGTAATTCAATAAGAACCATTTTCTATTATGATTTTTAATAGAAATTAATTTATTCAATTTAATTAATTTTAATAGAATGGCAGATTTTAGGTGATACCTTTTTATATTCAACATTTTCCTTGAACACTATTTTATTTCTTGGTATTTTTATTGTTAGAATTTTTCTTTTGCTTTTTCTTTTGCATTTTTTATTCATTCTTTCACCTTTTCCTAATCTGGGATATTTTCTTTCCATAAATTATTTATAAATAAAACAATATAATATTTTTTTATATTATATTTTTATAAAGTATAATGGAATCATTATATAAATTATTACAAAAACAAGAACCCTTAAAACAAAAAAAATTTAAGACAACAACCAAAAAATTAATTGAACGAGCTACGATGAAACCAAGCGTGGATGCTGGTACTGATGCTGGTACTGATGCTGGTGCTGGTGCTGATGTTGGTGCTGATGCTGGTACTGATGCTGGTACTGATGCTGGTGCTGATGCTGGTAGTAAAAAAGGTATCGCAAAAAAAATAAACATAACAAAAAGTACAGATGAATTTAATATTGAAAATTATATGGCAAAACTTAGACAGAAAAATTTACGAGTTTTTAAAAGTAAAAAGAATCAGCAAAAAGACGGCAGTAATAAGTTACAAAGAAAGGTTGACGAACTTGAAAAAATCATCGAAAAAAGAGAAAAAGATCTTGAGCAAGAAAAAAAAGAAGATGTAAACGATGGGGAAAGTAAAACCGCCAGAAAAACACGTAAAAGAACAAGACCAGTTGTTGCTCCTTCATTTGACCCCGAAGTTTTAATTGAAACAGATACATCTAGATTACAATTGGTCGAGATTAATGGTGAACCTATATTATCAAGATTCCCTGAAAAAATGTCGCATATTAATTTAAAATCTTCACAATACCATCTCAACAATAGAGAAACATTTTTAAATTTTATAAATACTGTTTTCGCACCATATCGCATAGAATCACAAAAAGACGATGATAGTGTTTCATGTAAAAATATAAACGATACTAAGAAAAGTGGGAAATTCTCTCTTTTACTTCACCAGAAATTAGTGAGAGACTATCTTAATATTAATACACCGTACCGTGGATTATTTCTTTATTTCGGATTGGGTGCCGGTAAAACATGTTCTTCGATTGCTATAGCAGAAGGTTTGAAAGACTTTAATAAAATTATTATTATGACACCTGCATCTCTACAACAAAATTACATAAATGAAATAAAATTTTGTGGCGATTTTATTTTTAAAAAAAACCAGAGATGGGATTTTATTAAAGCAGACGGTAATGTCCATATCATAGAAGCTTTGTCTCATTTTTTGGGAATTCCAAAAGATTATGTTGAGAAGAAAAACGGTGCTTGGTTGATTGATGTAAGGAAAGAATCTAATTTTTTAAATGACTTAACAAATGATGAACAAAAAGAAATAGAAAAACAAATAGATATTATGATCAGAAATAAATATCATTTTATCAATTACAATGGATTACGTAAAGAAAGATTTGAACAAATGGAACGAGATGGTGAAGCAAAGGGTGGCAACTTTTTCAATGATACTGTTGTTATTATAGACGAGGCTCATAATTTTGTTAGTCGTATTGTTAATAAATTAAATCAGGGTGGTGTTATAAATACAGATGGTACCGTTGGTGGGAGAAAGAAAAATGCCGCATCCGACTCCATTTCAATGAAATTATATCACTATTTAATGGATGCTGACAACTGTAGAATTGTATTTTTAACGGGTACACCTGTTATTAATTATCCCAATGAAATTGCTGTATTTTTTAATATGTTGCGCGGTTATATTAAAACGTATACTCTTAAATTACAAAGAAATTCTAAATCTCGCATTAAAAAATTAAACTTACCTGTTATTAAAAAAATGTTAAAGGGTAACAACATAGATTACATTGATTTTAAACCCTCTACCAATACTCTTACCATTACAAAAAATCCATTCAATTTTACAAATAAATATAGAGATAAGGAATATATTGGCGTTGAAGTTAAAAAAGAAAGCAGTGATATTGATTTTTTAAAAAAAATCATTAAATCTCTTAGTAGATTTAAGATTAAAGTGGAAACTCCGATTAAACGACCCGAAAAATTCAAATGCTTACCAGATAACATAGATAACTTCACTAATTTATTTATCAATCAAAAAACAAATAAGTTGAAAAACACAGTTATGCTCCAAAAAAGAATTCTAGGATTAACATCATATTTTAAAAGTGCGGATGAAAAACTATTACCAAAATTCGATAAAATAGAAGACGTTGTTGAGATTAGAGTTGAAATGAGTTCTTATCAATTAGGTATTTATGAAAAGGCAAGGGTCGCCGAAAGAAAAGAAGAGAAAAGAAACGCTGTTAATTTAAAAGGAAATAAAGTGGCAAATCTTTACTCGGAATCAACATCCACTTATCGTATATTTTCAAGAGCCTTTTGTAATTTTGTTTTTCCATCTGAGATAAGAAGACCTATGCCAAACGATAAAATATTGGAAGATACTGGTGAAGCGGGAGGAGATGCGGGCGCGGGAGCAGGTGAAACAGGAGCAGTTGAAGTAGAACTATTGGATACCGGGGGTGGAGAAAGTAAAAAAAATACTTTTAAAGTAAAAGATTTTAATAAAGACGCTGTTCATTTTTTCAATGAGGGTGGCATTGAAAGTGACGTTAAATTAATAGATGCTGATGATTCAAAACAACCAGATAGAGCTAGTAAAGCGGCTCTTTATTTAGAACGCATACAATTTGCTTTACAAAAGTTAGCCACAAATGGTGAAACATATTTAAGCGGTGACGGGTTACAACAATTGTCTCCAAAATTTCATAAAGTAATTGATATCATCAATGATGTTGAAAATAGAGGTACACATTTAATATATTCTAATTTCAGAACTATTGAAGGTATTGGTATTTTAAAACTTGTTTTGGAAGCAAACGGCTTTGTTCAGCTTAAAATTGGCAAAAATAAAACATCTTCAAATAAAGCGATTTATCCCGAAATACCCATTAATGAATACGTCATTACAAATTTAGAAGAAGTTAGAGCTAATGATTCTTTTGCCCTGTTTACAGGAACTGAAACTGTCGAAGTAAAAGACATAACTCGTTTAATTTTCAATAGCCAGTGGGATAAACTTAATCCTTTTATTAAAGTTCAACTCAATACAATACATAGTAATAACTATTATGGTGAAATAGCAAAATGTTTTATGATTACCAGTGCTGGTGCCGAGGGAATCACTTTAAAAAATACGAGATATGTTCATTTAATCGAGCCTTACTGGCATCCTGTTAGAAAACAACAGGTAATTGGTCGCGCTGTTAGAATTTGTAGTCATGAAGATTTACCAGAACGGGATAGAAATGTCAAGGTTTTTAAATACTTAGCCGTACTTAGCGATAAGCAAATTTATGGAGATCCAAAATCATCTGACCCAAAAGATAAAGACCCCATGATATCTACTGAAATGCGTCTTAAGGATGTTAGCAAAATAGATAAGAAAACAGTATTGACCAGTGACCAAGCCCTTGATGAAATTTCAGGTATTAAAGAAAGTATTAACGAGGAAATTTTGTTTGCTATTAAATCTACTTCAATTGATTGTAAAATACATAACAAACCCGGAAGTCCTGAATATGCTCAATGTTTTTCCGTTACATCTGCTAAATCAGATAAATTCATATACAAACCTTCTTATGGTAAAGATGAAAAGGATGACGCACGACAAATTAATGTTCGTAAAGTAGAGAGTAAGGGTGAAATAGAAATGAATATTCCCGGAATGGGTAAAGTTATGGTTGACGCATCATATAAAAAAACCAAAACAGGTTTTATATATGATTGGGAGGACTATAAGGCGTCTAATATTAAAAGGAAAATAGGTAAACTTGAACCCCATCCTACCAAAAAAGGTAAGACCGTGATTAAAAAATATAAAAATTGATTTTAAATATTTAAGTTTTTAAAATATTTAAAATAGTACTTCATGTGTGAAATAAATAGTCCAAGTCAAAATATTGGCTGGATTTATTGTTTAACTAACCCATGTATGCCCGGGTTAGTCAAAGTTGGAATGACTAAATCTCAAAAAAGATTACCCAGTATTCGCGCTAGTGAGTTATTTACTACGGGTGTCCCAGTCCCTTTTATTGTTGCTCTAGAAAAAATGGTAATTAACCCTGTGGAGAAAGAAACTTCATTACACAATTTACTTTCAAAATATTCGGAGCGTATTAATAATGGTAGAGAATTCTTTAAAACTCCTGTTGAAACAGTTAAAGATTTCTTCGATTTAATAGACGGTGTTGAGAAGAAAACTGTAATACCCAAAACTCAGATAACAGAAAGTAAAACTGTAGAATTTGAATTGGCTACTGAATGTGATGTTGTAAAAAAATATTGGTCAAATTATCCTGAACAAAAACAACAGCTAATTGAATGGAAGATAGAGTACAATAAAAAAGCACGTAATCCCGATATAAACGGAAAAAGAAATACACCTTCCACAACGGCTGAAAGTGGTTCGCTGGAATTAAAAGCAGCCAATCTTAGACAAAGAATTCGCGCCAGACAAGCTACTCCAAAATGTTGGCCTCAAAAAGAGGATGACCTCCAAACCACGCAGTATAAAGAAAATATGATTGCTAAAATCGTTGGTGGAAGATGGTTTGATAGAAATTAAATAGACTCATCTACAATACTATCGTTTACAATATTATCATCAACTACATCATTGGTTTTACTTTCTTCTATAACATATTCTACCTCTCTTGCTATTTCATTATTTTTTCCCTTCCAGTTATCGTCTTTTACTTCTTGGTTTGATATCATATCCATTATTTTTAACTGATTTATAATTATGTCCGATAAATACTGTTCTAATTTATCTACTCTTTGATTTAAATCAATAACATCTGTCTGTTGTCTTGCCGCAATTATATCGCTGTCTTTGCTTTTTACCTTCATGCTACTGAATACAGAGCTTAGATTAATACTTTCCTTTTTTGTTTCATTTTCACCTTTTTCTCTTTTTTCTATCTCATTTATTATGTCTCGTTTACTTAAATACATATCTCCTTCTTTTGTTTTATTTCCGTTTAGCGATTCATTCTTTTGTTTAAAAAATTCGTTCATTTGTTTTTCTCTCATTGAATCTGTATTTATAACTGTAACATTGCTTTCCGGGCTATTTTTTAGAATTTTTTGCTTTAAACTACTTTTAAACTTTACCTTTTTAACCGGTTTTTTATTTTTTTCATTAAGAACCATTTCAACATTATTTTTGACACTATCCGTATATTCGGGTTCGTCATTATATATTTTTAGTTTTGGGACTCCACCCGAATTTAACCATTTTAATGAGTCACCCTGTTCATATTGCTGTGTAATATTATTTAATTCTGATTCACGTTTTTCCATTGTCATCGATAACATATTACCCATGTCCATTATGGGAGCGTCCGCTTGTTCTGTAAAATCAATATCGTCGGGTGTAGATTTATTTATCATTTTCTTAAAATTTTTCTCATGTTCTTTATAACGTTTCCCTATAGACATTGTTTTTACCACCTTTTTATTTCCAAATTGTTCATAATCTCTAAACATTAATAGCTTGTTATCATTTGATGCTGATTTCAAAAATTTAAAACTTTCAGAAATGATTTGTTTATTTACTTCGCTTAAACCATCGTAATCAAATCTTTTAGAATGGTAATACTTACATTTATTTTCAAAAAATTCTTTAAATCCCGCAACATCAGTAACCTGTAATTCATTTTCTGATACCAAACCCTTTAAAACATCCCATAACATATGCTTATTACTATCGGCTATGACAGACATTGATTAATATATAAATAATAATTTAATATTTATATAAATTTTACGATATAGTTATTATTTTTAAATGATTGTTGATAAATGGAATTTTGAAGCCATGATATTCTATGGATATTGTTTGTCCATCGGATAATTCTCTCCATAATCTGTTTACATCACTGTCTGTAAAAAATTTATTATCCAAATCAAACTCTTCGTTATCGGTATCCATTATTATATTTTTATCGCTAAATGCTCCCGAACTTTTAAACTTAGTTTTCACCTTAATTGTTTTTTGTTTTTTTTTAAATAAATAAGAATATTCTAAAAATAAAAATAACATTGCTTTGGATAATAAAAATAAACCAAAGAATATGTATCTTCTAGATATTTTAAACATTTTATAAAATATTACGATATTATTAATTTTTATTGAAATATTTATTCCTTAAACGTATAACTTTTTTATCTAATATTCTTTTATTAAAAAAATCGAAAGGTCTATCTTTCAAAAGTTCAACAATAAAATATAAACAATACATACCACATTCACTTTCACTATACTGGTGACGAATCTTATTACTTATATATTTATATCTCTTTCCAAATTTCCCCGACTGTTTTTGTATTTCCCAACCCAATTTTCTTAGTTGTTTGGGTGCTGGATCGCCATAACTATCAAAGTAATATATTTCTCCTAAATTACAATTTACAAACATGGCCACCCAATGTGAACCACCCCTATTATGTTCATCTAGGTTAAATATAATACCTATTTTCTTTTTCCCTCGTTCAATTGTTTTTTTTAAATCAAACTCACATAAATCTTCCCATACGCATTCTCCATGTGAAATATGGGCATCGTAGTCTATTGGACTTGGTCCTAAAAATTCGAAACAATGATATGCGTTTTCGTATTGTTTCATAAATTGTAATATTTCGATACTCGATAACCATTCTTGAGGATTTTTTTTCCATTCCTTAGGCTGGTTTGGAGAGAAAATATTTTGTAAATCGTTATTTTCTAAGTCACCCTTAAATAATTTATTTTTTATCCAGCATGATTCTTTTCCACATGTACTTTTCATGTAAATTGCTAATGTTTCCCAGATTTCTTTTACATCATTTGTAATTATCTTAGAATCAGGATGCTTAATATTCCAAATATCTCGCATTTTCAAAAGTATTTGCGGTGTATAACATGAAAAATCCAAGTCTTCCCCCTTTTTCTTCGGAGCACATTTATCTTTACTAATGTTTTTTAGAGTATATTCTTTTGTGGCTTTTTTATTTTTATTCTTATTTTTATTCTTATTTTTATTCTTATTTTTATTCTTATTTTTATTCTTATTTTTATGCTTATTTTTATGCTTATTGCCACCTCTTTTTACTAGGATTTTTTTTGTTTTTCTTTTTATTTTTATTGATTTTCTTTTACGCGTTCTACGAATCACCATATAAAAATATCTATATTTTATATTTTTTATAAATTATTATTTATGATTCATAATCTATTTTTTTTGGCATTATCGTTTTTTTCTTTTTATTCTTATTTTTCTTTTTTTTAATAAATGTATCCAGATTTTTATTTTTAGATTTTTTAGGTTTTTTCATTATCGTTATATCGATTTCATTTAAATCAAGTTTATTACATTTCTTAAACTTTTTTTCTTTTTCTTTACCATATTGGGACTGTACTTTTCTTTCTTTATTTTGGAATTTATAATATGATATTGTTTTTAATAAAAAATCATCAAAAATCATTTTTAATTCATTTTTAATCGCATTATCATAAGTACAATCATCATCCATAAAACTATTTACCAATTGTAATATTTTTTTTTTGTATTTATCTTTTTCTTTTTTTAAAATTGTTCTATTCTCCTTAATATGATTTACCTTTACCATTTTTAATCTATTTGAGAGAAACATTAGATCTATTTGATTTCTTGATATATCCATTATAATTATTAAATCATTTTATATTTATTAAATAAACTCTAAATATAAAATTTAAATTTTGATATTTTTCATTTGTTGTCTTGTATGGTTAAAGAATAGTTCGGTTTCTGTTCCACAACTATCTGGATTAAATTTCGGATGTGTATCAACATGTTGTAATAAAGAAAATTGTGTATTTGCTACATTCGGCGATGGTCCCATCAAATTATACAAGTCGCTGGTTGTACTTGGTATAAAAGAATTTTGTGGACATTTTTGAAGGGTGGTAAATCTATTAAATAATGCTGATTCTTTATCAACATTATCGCTATATGCTTGATATGGTCCTCCTTTACCAGGATTAAAATCTTCCTCCATAACATATTTATCAAATTTACCTTTTACCACGTTGTTTTTCTTCCTAATATCTGTCATTGGCATAACAACTCGTCTATTACTAACAGCTCTCGAAAAATATTTTGGCGTCATTTGTGATGTTGCTAAATTTCTTTGATAGTTTCTTCTACTTAATTCGGTTGTTCTTTCTTGTTGACATATATAAACATCTTGTATATTTGTACCCATTGATATAATATGATTATATATTTTTTTTATGAAATATATTTAAATAGAAAATTATAATATTAATTACTATGTGTGGAATATTTTCTATTTTAAATAACCGATATGCTCTTGACAAAATCGAGTATAATTTTAAAAAGGGAGAGAAAAGAGGACCAGAAAGCTCTAATCTTATCCACATAAATAATGAAAATATTTGGTTCGGTTTCCACCGATTAGCCATTAATGGTTATAAGGAGGCGAATGCAGAACAACCGTTTAATATAAACGGTATCCATTTGATATGTAACGGTGAAATATATAATTGGAAGGAATTATATAGCACGATGGGTATCACTGGTAGAAGCAATTCCGATTGCGAAGTAATCATTTATCTTTATTTAAAATACGGTATTGAACAGACACTTCAAATGATTGACGGTGTTTTCGCCTTTGTATTGTATGATGAAAACTCTAAATTAATATATGTTGCCAGAGATACATATGGTGTTAGGCCGCTTTTTATTAAAAGTTTCACAGGATTTAATGAAGTTACCGGTAATGCATCAACCACGTTCGCATTCGCATCAGAGTTAAAACAACTCATAGGTTTCGATAATAGTGATAATATTAAACAATTCACCCCGGGGACATATTCTAAATTTGATGTAAAACAAAACATTGTCTATGCTTATTCGGAAAATATACCATTTTCTAAAATTACATCTTTTCCGAATCATTTTAATACACTTATGAAAAACAATGATATTACCAACGCTTGTTCTCTAATTAAAAAATCGTTAACAAGTGCTGTTGAAAAACGTGTTAAAAATACTGAAAGAGACATCGCTTGTTTGCTATCCGGTGGTTTGGATAGCAGTTTAATCGCGGCTCTCGTTAATAAACTAACACCCGGGAAAAAGATATCTACTTGGAGTATTGGAATGGAAGGTTCTGAAGATTTGAAATATGCTAAAATCGTGGCAGACCATATTGGTTCAGAACACCATGAAATTATTGTGTCTGAAGAAGACATGCTTTCGTGTATAGAATCCGTTATATATGATATTGAAAGTTATGATACAACAACGGTGCGAGCTAGTATTGGTAACTGGTTGATATCAAAGTATATAAAAGAACAGAGTGATTGTAAGGTTGTTTTTAATGGTGATGGGTCCGATGAAGTATGTGGTGGGTATTTATATTTCCATTATTCGCCCGATAGTATTGACTTTGATAAAGAATGTAGAAAATTGTTAAATCAAATACATTTTTTTGATGTTCTTCGTTCAGACCGCTCCATTTCATCGCATGGATTGGAAGCTAGGACTCCTTTCTTAGATAGACAATTTGTTCAATCATATATGAGTATTAACCCTAATCTAAGAAACCACGCCTTCTTAGATAAATGTGAAAAATATTTACTCCGTAAAGCTTTTGATGATGGCGACCTTTTACCAAAAGAAATTTTATGGAGGACAAAAGAGGCTTTCAGCGATGGTGTTAGTTCAAGTAAAAATTCGTGGTTCGAAGTTCTACAAGACCATATCAAAAACAAAATTTTTGAACACTCGCCGAATGTTTTAAAACGCCAGCAAATATATTATAAAAAAAACACACCACAAACATTAGAACAATTACATTATCGTATGGTGTTTGAATCCCAATTTGAAGATATGGGTGATATTATTCCTTATTTTTGGATGCCAAATTTCGTAGATGCCACCGATGCTAGCGCGAGAACATTAAATATCTACAATGAAAAAATGAGTGAAAATGCTACTGTAAATAATACTTCTGATGATGAAGTTATTAGTGAAAAAAATATTAAAATCATTAATGACGCCGCTTAAATTTTACGTGTCTTATTATTTTTCTTAATATTTTTTAAAGTTTTTTTAGATTTCAAAAAATTATGTATTTCCCCTTTAATTATTTTACTCTTTTTTTTAAATAATATTTGATTTGAACTATCGTAGCGACTCGAACATACATTTATATTTTTTTCGAAATACTCCTTTTCGCGGGTTTTTAATTTAAATTTGTTTAAATACTTATTTTTGAATTCTTCACATTGTATATTATATCTATACGGTTCCAAATATAAATAACTCACATTTTTATGTATCATAAATTCATGATATTTATCATCCAAAAATAAAATTTTATCTTTTTTTGATAAATGACCACATCTTAATAGATCAGTATATGTTTTACGATATCCAGTTCTCTTTGGTTCTATTATAATACCATCATGTTTCCATCCACAAATAACTCTATCGAATATTTTATTATTAATTTTTTTCTCAATATAAGATTTTATTCTATAAACCCATTGTTTACAACCAGTATTGTTTGTATAAATAAAAACTCTTATGTTTTTATCTTTACTCTTTAGTTTTTTTATTGAATTCATAATATTTATGATACTAGGTCTTAATATTTTTGGAAACATATCCATTAATTTAAAGAAATGATTTCTTGATATTTTTTTATTATACATGTTTGTTAAATGGTAATCAAATTGAGATAATTGAACGAAATGTCCTAATGTTTCATCCATATCAAAAACAACAACTTTTCGCATCTATATATAAATTGAAATATAATTATTTAAAAAAAATAATACTATTTCATAACATATGTTCAGTGAACTATCAAAAACACTAACCAAAACATTGGAAAAAAATATAAAAAAGAAGGATGGTATATTTTTCACACCTCCTTTAACCGTTAAAAATATATTAAAATATGTAAAACCTTATATGAATAAGTGTAAAGAAGTTCTAGAACCTTCATGTGGCTCCTGTGAATTTGTATTAGAATTACAAAAACAATATCCAGATATTAAAACAACAGCCGTTGAATTAAACGAAACTATATTTAATAGTATAACACATTTATCAAATGATTGTATTGATATTTTAAATTGCGATTACTTGAATTATCAAACCGATAAAAAGTTTGATTTAATTATTGGGAATCCGCCTTATTTCGTGATGAAAAAAAATGAAGTTGATAAAAAGTATTATGAATATTTCGATGGTAGACCCAATATATTTATTTTGTTTATTATTAAAGCATTGGCGATGCTTTCGGTGAACGGTATATTGGCTTTCGTTTTACCAAAAAGCTTTCTTAACTGTTTATATTACAACAAAACACGCCAAATTATTAATAGTAAATATAAAATTATTAAAATCTTTGAATGTAATGAAAGGTATATAGATACGCAGCAAGATACGATTTGCCTAATTATTCAAAATAAACATACATCTACAAATAAAAAATTCATATTAAATAAAAAAGATTATACAATATTCGGTACACCCATAAATATTAAAAAATTAAATTGTTTATATAACGAATCAAAAACATTGTATGAATTAGGGTTCATGGTATCTGTCGGTAAAGTTGTATGGAATCAATGTAAAGCTATATTGACCGATGATAAAAGTAAAACACGATTGATTTATAGTTCTGATATAAAAAATAATACATTAACTATTGTCGATTATAAGAATCCAGTCAAAAAAAATTATATAAATAAAGACGGTATAGATAGACCATTGCTCGTTATTAATAGAGGATATGGTATAGGTGAATATAATTTTGAGTATTGTTTAATTGAGGGTGGCTTTCAATATTTGATAGAAAATCATTTAATTTGCGTTACATATAATGGTGATATAGAAACTGAATTACTCATAGGTTTATATAAAGATATAATATGTTCATTAAAGAAATCAAAAACAAAGCAATTTATAAAATATTATTTTGGCAATGCCGCTATAAATACAACTGAAATGTGTCACTTGTTACCTATTTATGGTTTATAATATTATAAAAACATTTAAATATATTTTACTATTTTTTTATATACTATAATGACCAGAATTAATCGAAAAAATAAAAAGAATAAAAATAATAAAAATAATAAAAATAATAAAAATAATAAAAATAATAAAAAGTATAAAAAGAAAGCTATACCTAAGGCTGTTCGGGAACAGTGCTGGATGAGATACAATGGTGATAATTTTAAAGCGAGATGCCATGTTACTTGGTGTGATAATTTTATTAATGTTTTTGATTTCCATGTTGGTCATGATAAACCGGAATCTAAAGGTGGGACATTAAATCTTGATAATTTATTTCCTATCTGCGCAAGATGTAATCTAAGTATGAGCAATAATTATACAATATCGGAATGGAATGAAATGTTCAAAATGAGGCAACAACCAAAATGTTGTATTATTTGTTAAAA
>Ga0209632_10000711_pt1 | contig 34389 bp, 40 predicted proteins | sample COG_10_FD_184754 | JGI IMG/M metagenome (GOLD analysis project Ga0209632, IMG submission 184754) | Pelagic Microbial community sample from North Sea - COGITO 998_met_10 (SPAdes) (version 2) | ecosystem: Environmental > Aquatic > Marine > Neritic zone/Coastal water | place: Helgoland, sampling... | reverse complement strand
CATATCGTGTCGTGACATTCACCCCGTATATAATGTCTCCGGTTTTTTTTATGGTATGCTCCACAAGTGTGATTTTAAAGTAGTCCACTAATTCTACTCATGGTGTCGAGATTAAGAGAACCCACCAAGTCTCAAATGAAGTACAGATGCCGTCGCGAGGTTTACCCTGCTTTTCATATCTCCCACGCTACACACCATGGATCGGTTCACGTGGTTCGCCCTAAAACGGGCTCACGAATGCCCCCACTACCTCGCATATCGTGTCGTGACATTCACCCCGTATATAATGTCTCCGGTTTTTTTTATGGTATGCTCCACAAGTGTGATTTTAAAGTAGTCCACTAATTCTACTCCTGGTGTCGAGATTAAGAGAACCCACCAAGTCTCAAATGAAGTACAGATGCCGTCGCGAGGTTTACCCTGCTTTTCATATCTCACCCCCTCCTGATGGGGGGTTAATACTCTTCAAATTATTGCAACATGTAAACAGAAACTTTTTCAATTTTTATTGTATATCTTTAATCGAAGATTAAATATATGCACTAACGGTTAATTGCGTGTTCTTCACTTTACATAGTATTGTTAAGAATGCTATCAATTTTTTTACACTTTCCAATCGCACTGTGTGTTTTATTCTAAGAAAATCGATTCACGTAGTGAATGATTCAAGATTTTCTACATTCACCTTAGGTGAAACGATTAAGTTACTGGTTATATTTTTGCTTCGCAAATGTAACGAGTTTAAAGCAAAGCTTTCATTAATAAAACTACGTTTTATGATTTGCTTAGCAAACTCGTCCTGATAAACCAATTTTTAAATCAATCTTTATTTGTTGTTCAATTATTTGAAGATGTAAATAAGACACCTTGACATATAGGGTAGTTATCATGTTGTTTCATATGTTGAATCATACATATTCCGTTTTTATATCTATATATGAAAGAATTAAATTATAAATTAACATATTTAAAATATAAAAAAGAAGTATTATAATTTACACCCGTGATGTAACAAAAGATAAATTTAGTAGTCTTTCTTCAGAATTACTTAATATTACATCTGATTTTTCAAGTTGTAAAAAAATCATAAAATTAATGTATTAGGTGATATAAGTAATAGATATTGGTATAAATTAATTGATAATCTTCACATGTGTAAATCCACTTCCCAAGATTCCGCGACATTCATATAGAGATTTAATAGATCAAACAGACCTATGCGAATATAATATTTATAAAATCTTTAAAATTTTTATTTCTATTTTACTATATATGGATAATAGCTATTATCAAAAATATATAAAATATAAGAATAAATATCTGAATTTAAAAATGTTAATTCAGACTGAAGGTGGTTATTATAAGATGGAAAGAGATGATTCGTCGGAAAGAGATGATTTGCTGAAAAGAGATGATTTGCCGGAAAGAGATTATATGTCGGAAAAAGGTGATCGGAAACAAGACAATGACCGAATAATAAAGGCAGCTATAGAAAAAACACACCAAGAAACATATATTAGTCCTAAGGAAAAAGAAGCAGCTATAAAAGATAAAAAAAAGGAAGAGGATTACATACATGTACCTATGAATGGTCCTCGACTATCTTCTATGTCTGACCATAATCCATACGTTTATAAGGAAATGTTATTCTGGAATATTCAAAGAGAAGAAGATAGAACAAAAGGAACCAAAGAACAAATTGAACGTAATAGAAGTGAAAGATATAGAAAAATTATTACCCGTATAAATGAGTTAGTAAGGGAACATACAAATATAACTGTAATAGGTTTACAAGAATGTCACAAAAGTTTACAGATTGATGGGTTTTTCCGCATTAATTTTGCACCGAAGGCTTCGACTATTATGGAGGACCGTGTTGAAAATAAAGCTTGGGAAAAGATAGATAACTATGGTAACTCTTTATTTATAAAGGGTGATTCAATTGACCCAACTTCTATACCATCAGGAAACCATAATTATATTACAAATTTAAGAAACAGTAACAGTGACAATATTTCAGCGATATTAGGGAGACCCCCTACCGAACAAGATCTAAGTTTTGGTGAAAGAGTAAAAAATTATTTTAATTATGTTTTCATAGGTGAAGCTAATACATTATATGTAAATATACATGGGGATCCCGATGATTATTATCATCTAAATGATCTTTTTAAAATAATACTTGATATTAAAACACATGAGATGGAACGTTTACAGAATATATATATTGGTGGGGATTTTAATAAAACAAGCGATATGTTATCTAAGCAAGTACTATCTCGTCATGTACCCAACTTTTCACAATTAATAAAATACTTTAACTATAATGGAGTTATGCATTCCGAAAGCACAAGAAAAAGGAGAATTATAGATCATATTATAAAATTTACATTAAAACCTATCGAAGAAGCTATACCTATCGAAGAAGCTATACCTATCGAAGAAGCTACAGTTTTAAACCATAATAAGGAAACAGGGAAATGTACTATTTTATTTAACTCTGGCAAATGGGCATATGCGCAATGTGATAAAGCCACTTTAGAACAAACAATACCAGATGAGACGAAATATCAAAAAGTATTAGATCAGTCCAACAAATCCCTACCAGGAACATACCTAAAATACCAGACTCGTGTTACCGTAAGACACGATGAAGGCAATAACTACACAATTTTATCAGTTCCATGATAGCTGAAATTGTATTAGCAACAAAAAATATATACACCTACTCCATTTATAGAACCTAATAATAATTTACTTTTATTTTCATAGTCTTTTTCTCAAAGACTAAGTTATCAACTTCTTTTATAAAAAAGTATGATTTTATAACAGAGTTACTTTTTTCACTTTACATAGTATTGTTAAGAATGTTATCAATCGCACTGTAACCCAATGATTTTTACTATTGGAACATACAAGTTAGATATATTTAATTTACCAGTTATGATTTTTGGCGCCACTCAAAATAGTTATTTAAATGAAATTAATAATGTGAATATTCAAAAATAACACGGATGTTTTATCATCATATTTTCTTTTGTAATATTCGACGTATTATCTTTTCTGTCTTTAAATTTCTAATATAAAATTCCCGCGGGTCTTCTGTTATTAAAAACTTGGATATTAGAAATTTTATATCACGCGGCATCTTCCTAAAGTTTGTTTCAAGCATGTATACTTCTTCATATATAGCGGTGCGTATCTTTTCAATACTTGTATTTATCTTTTGGGTACATGATATTAGGTCTTCCATTTTGTAACGACAAAAAAGTTCGATTCCCAATTGAGATTCAATTTTATTCCATTTACTTATAAAATTCGAACGATACCATTGGAGTATAATTTTTTCATACTCTTTTTTCATTTTGTCTTTATACGGTGTATTTTTCCCTCTATATTTTGACAATTGGTTTAATACAGTTGATAATATACTATTATTATTCTCTATTACATCTAATAGAATATCATACAATGCTATATTATATTTATTATCTCCAAGAATCTGATGTACTTTTTGTAATAATAATAATGTATCTTGTGGTTGAGACAATATTAGACTATAGTATATATTACAACAGTTACCTCCTTTATTAGAAAGAAATGGAATTAGTACATTCATAAAGCACTCGTATAATTCACTTGTTATATCTAGTTTATTATAGAACCTTCTTTCAGCATTAACACATTTATCTTTATAATGATGCGTATTCAAATTGTTGAAAGATATATCTTTCCTATCTTTACAAACATCTACGATTTTTGTAATTATTGATATTCTATCACGATCACTCATACAATAAGGTAATATCCCTCTTGATTGGTAGATTAATGTTACAAGCCAATCGTATATACTTTGAGACGACATAGTATTTAAAATATCATGCTTTTCTATCATATATTCTAGCATGTTTAAACATGCTATTTTATATAAAGGGATATCATCTATGTTCAAGTCGTCAATTGTATAATGTATAATATCATCCTCGATTTCGATAATGTTAATCATATCCAATGATACGCCAAAACTAATTAATGTATCGACTAATTGACGATTATTTTGTTCTAACGCGAGATTTATAAAGAATGTTTCATATCCATAATTGTAATCGTTTCCATCTCTGTCGAACTCTATTTCACAAAATACATATAAAGACGATAACCCATTGATACCAAAAATAGAGAAATTCTCATATTCATCATATATTTTCCTAAATATTAATTCGGCGAGATTATTATCCGATGCACATAATTTGATGATATTTACCATAAATAGGCATCTATCATTTAGGCTCAGCGTGTTAAGATGGTTAATTATTTCCATAATATTAATATTTGAGTTTGCCTTATTTGACAAATCAGATATATTGGTGTAAAAACAATCATGTGTGTTACATATCCTTTTATGGATTGCGGTACTTAAATTTATACTGCCCGACTTATCTTGATAATTCATGCAGGTATATTTATTTATTTTATTGTTATTGTATGCTATAGGCATGATGACTCTAGTTTATATTATATAATATTATATTTCAATTTTTATTCGATTATATTAGCATTACCTTTTACGAAGTAATGGTAAAAAGGCAATGGAATGTAATTATATTACTACGTAAATAAACTTTACGTAGTATTGTGATATTTGCAAAGCAAAAATAATGATGCTAGATTTTCTAAGAATAAGTTACTGGTTGACGGTGATTTCTACGAAATTTTGTGATATTATTCCAACTAATTTGTTACACTATATATAATTCTTCTAAATTATAATTTAATATAATAAGTATTTGGTATATATTTTTCATAATTAAATTTATATGATAATCTATCAAGTAATTTATCTATTATTAACGCATAAATTATATATCTTATTTTACTTTTATTAATAACAAATATATTATTTAAAAAATTTATTAAATTATATTCTTTATAATCATCTGTCAATTTTAATATTATATTTATTTCATTAATTATTTTTTCATCTTGAATACCAATTAAAACTTTTCTTAATATATTATCAAATTTTAGGTCTTTCGCTTTTAATTTATTTAATATTTTTTTTGACAGTTTATACTTTTCTTTAATTTTCATATTATCTATTCTAAATCCATATTTTTCATACCAAGTAGTGTTTTCAGTTAATAACTTAAATTGTGATAAATTATATGTTAATCCATTTTTAAGTTTTATTACTGCATTATCTCGTAATTGTATTTTATTAATATTAAATTTTTCTTTATATTTTTTTAACATCTTTATAGTCATCTGTAAATAAAAACCACTTTCATTTCTTAATATAAAATCAGAATTATTAAAACAACTAAAGTTATCAGATGATATACCTTCAATATACGCTATTTTATATTTTTTATTAATTTTTATTGTTAAACAGCTAGAAATTATATCTAACTTTTCATAATTAAATTCATTTGATATATATATATTAATGTCATCATTATCAGTTACTGTTTTAAACTCTAATTTAATTTTCTTATCGTATTCAATCTCAAATGTATCTACTTTATTGCCACCTATCATTAAATCACTGAAGTGCGATTTATTATTATATTTTAAATATGATTTTACTGATTTTATAAAATTTGACATAATATACTAATAATTATATTTTAATTTTACTATTTATAAATATCATATATTGAAACAGTCACTTGTATATAAAATCCTGAACGCATGCAACACAATAAAACAGTAAAATTCACCAAAACCATATGATTATAAGTCTTTTATATTACCATTACCTATTCACCTTCAGTGTAAAGAATATGATTATAGGAAACATTTGAAAATATGTCCAATATTAAACACATATTATAATATTTTTACAAATGCCAATCTATGAAAATCATATAGTCCTATATCATCATATAATTTGTCGTAAAATATAATAAAATAATCACATGTTTTATCATATTCTTTCAAAAAGTTGGTTAAAAAATATTTTAATAACATATCCGGAGTTGTACTTACTAATTTATTAACGGCGTTAATTAATTTTTCATTTTTCGTTTCTCTGATATAATTATTTATATTTGATTTATATATTGTAATATTATTCATAATTTTCATATTATTTTCATATTTATTTGTTAATATTTTATCAATGCTATTATTCAGAATTTTCATATTATTTTCATATTTATTTGTTAATATTTTATCAATGCTATTATTCAGAATATCGTATGGTCTAAAACAATATTTACCATACCATGTATGCCCTGTTAATAATATTAACATTTTACTTAATTTTATATTCTGTTTATTGCAAATTTTTATACTATTATCAACTAGAGTTATCTTGTTGATATTTAATTTTTCTTGGTATTTTTTTATATCAAAACTCGATTTAACGTAGTTAAATGATGCTAGAGTTCATTTGCTACGCAAAAAGTATATAAGCTTCTGGTTATCAGAACGAGTTTGCTTAGCAAACTCGTCCTGATAAACCAATTTTTTAACATTTTTAATGTAATCTTAAGTAATGTTGATCCAATATTAGTATTTGATATTGTTAAACAAGATTTATCATTACCAATACCATGAATCTCTGCTATTCCATCGATAGGTGATATTATAATTGTAACACAATCATACTTTTGGTCAGATTGTGATTCTAAAATAAATAAATTATCATCTATGTATGATTTAGTAAATTTATATTTTGTATTATTATACTCGATATTTAATGTATGTTTAGCACCATCATATAATTTGATAGCATATAAGTTTTTTAATGATATATTATATTTTCTTATTAGATCAGAATTTTTATATAACACTTTTCTAACTGAACTTATCATTATTACACCGACCGACATTTTATTTTGTAAAATATGTTCGATTTTACAATATAATAAATAGGATCATAATAATGACAACGAAATGTTAATTTATACTACTTCTAATTCAAAATGTGTATTATGAAAAGAATATAATTTATTTTTAGTGTTGAACTACCACCTAATTGTAATTGTCTTTATAATAATGCAAAATTTTTATATTTTAATGTAAATACAATTATATAATTCTGTTACTAGTTCTGATTTTTGGCGCCGAAATAAATATGAATATACTATTTATTTTATTGATAACTACCTGTTAGAAACTTTTTATTACTACACAAATATAAACTAATTTATAAAATAATTTAAAAAATAATTTAAACCTAATATCATAAAATTATGATTTTGGGTTTCCCTCTTTTTTTATTTTGGTTTTATAATTTTGTAGATGGTATATTCCATCAGCTTTAATGTTGGGATTGCGATTACCCGTCAAGTCTCAAACTATAAAAAAGAATTTGATATATTAAACACATGTGATTATACTTGTTTAGGACTCAAGAATAATAATTTTATTGATTATATATTTACTTCCAAAAATAATAAAATTAGTGCTCATCATGAATGGAAAACTTGCAAAGATGTTATATCAAAACAAATTAAAACTGATGTATGGAAAACATATTATAATAATAAAACTAAAAAATGTTGTCCAATTACTGATTGTAAAAAATTTATAACCAATGTAAATTTTAGTACTGGTCATATAATTTCTGAAGCAAATAAAGGAACTCTACAAATAGATAATTTACATCCGATTTGTGTATCATGTAATAGTAAAATGAGTACTAAGAATTGGCAATTATTTGATGAATCTAGTTATTATAAAATAATAAAACAACAAGAGATTTTAGATATATAATTTTATATAATAGATGATAGTTAAATTAACAGTACTCGTATAAATCAAATGTTTTATCTTAAAAAAAATTGATTTATATTATATTATATAATATAAATTATAATATTATGGATAAACCATCGTATAAAACTAAAGTAAATAGTACATCACAACATTGTACCGAGAATAATAAAGAGTTTAATCTTGTAAACTTTATGAAAGATTTTGATTTTTCAAACAATGTGCATTCGACTAGAAAAGCCACATTATCAGACTTTAATATCTGTGAACAAACTACTCATATTGATACATCAGAACAAATAATTTATAAGAGGCAGGAAAACTATGGCGAAAGAAAGCGTATCAAACCATGACGCACGGGAACAAAGAGTCAACAAATACCTGCGAAAGGTGGAAAGAATAAAGGTGGCAAATAAGTACCAATAATATACCTTGTTGAATTGTTGAATATTGAATGACGTCTTAAAAAAGTTATATAATTATAGATAAATAAGACCGAGAAATACTCGAATAATACAATAAAAAAATTATTTAATTTATATTTTTGGTAGTGCTATTACCACCAAGTTTAGATTTGTATATTATTAACAATGTGTATGTGATATAACTGGATTTATAATAGATAGTATTGTTCGAATAATATCATTAACATTAATATTATTATCTATACCAATTAACATTAACGATGCTACTTCTATATCATTTGGATCCCAATCATCGGATAATATTTCTTTGAAAGAGTGATGATTTGTATCACGTAGGTATATTGTTTCGTTAGTATGAGAATTTGTAAATTCAATACATGTTAGATTAATTGCATTGATGTTAAATTTTCTTTTATGCTCTTCGCGAAGTAACTTCATAGATGGATTTGATTTAATGCCATCTAGGTCTGTTTGAATTTCAACACAGATATTGCTGGAATTATAAAGTTCTTTAAATATTTTATCACCAACTACTTTAGGAAATATAATTTCCAAATATGAAATTTGTGATATTTTTCTAATATTCATTTTAGAAAGATCTATCTTAATTTTTTTGGAGTTGTATTTAATAAAATTATTATGAATAAATGGATTATTATCGCATAATACCTCTTGCGAATCTATAGTTATTCCATATTTATTTATGTCTTGAAGTAATTTTTTTGAATATGTTGGATTATCTTGCATTACACGAGTTGGTGTATATGATCCACTTATATATAATTGGTCATCTGCAAAAGTTTGCCATACTTTATTATTTCTAACAAGTTCTTTTTGAAATTTCATTATACGATTATAATATATTATAATCGTATAATTGTCAATTTTTATTATTGTCATTACTTTTTAATTGTTTCTACATTTTATATTACAAAAAGTTTTATCCATATAAAGATATATTATTTGACGTTTAGTATCAATATAATTATCACACCAATATTTAATATCAGTATTTTCTAACCGTTACTAAACATACAACTGTGTAATTTTCTTTTTATATTTATCATAATACTTTTTAAACATATTGGAATCATTAAGCATATATTCTATCCACACGTTACATATTTTAGTGAACTTGGGATATTCTCTTATGAAAATCCTATAATGAGCTGTCTCGATATACAAGGCTCTTGCTTTTTTTAATTCACTCAAATAATGTGGTGAACTAACTAATTCATCATATTTTTCATATATATGGCTGTTTAATTGTATATTTATACAATAACCTTTGATAGAACTAGGTCTGTATCCAAGAAGAGTTCCCGTTATGTAATGGAAATAAAAATTTTTTAAATCTTTTGAAACAGTTAATTCTTTTTTAAGCTTGCGAATTTCCCCTTGATATGCCGAATAAATATTTTTAGGAAAATAACAGTTATAATAATGAAGTTGTAACAAAAGAGCTCTCATATGGTATTTTGGATTTTTCCAAACTATAACAATATTTTCTATATTTTGTGATGTTTTAGACAATGGTGTAAATATTTTGTATATTGGATGGTCCATTAAATACAAGCGTATTTGTTCGCTTGATGTACTAAATATTTCCCATAATATTAAATTACTTATTGACATCGGTTTGAGATCATTTATTAATTCAAGTTGTTCATTGAACATTGATTGAAAAGACTTTACTGATGTTTTCCATTTATGTTGCGACACAACCTTTTTAGTTAAAGATTTTGGATATCCTGACACTGTAGTAGCACCAAGCTCAGCATCTTTGCATTTAATTTTGTATTTTTTAGGTAAATTATTCATAATTAACATACAATATTATTAGCAATATTAATAATCAATTTTATTTGAAATACATTGTAAAAATTAGTTTTTAATATTTGTTGTATATTGTTTCGAATTTTCATTATACTATTATAGTAGTATAATTTATTAATTTTTAAGCGAAAAGGAAATGATGAAACCAAATATTATTTTATGTCTTTTTTTATTTGACTGCTTCTACATTTTATAGTACAATAAATGTTATCCATATAAAGATATAATACTTGATTTGTAGTATCAAAATAAGTACCACACCATTTACATTGTTGAAAATTATTTATTGTCGATTGAAAAGCTTGTTTATATGTATTATCTTTAATATTATTATCTTCATTCGATAATGATTCTGGACAAATAACACTTTCTATGTATCCATATGTATCAAATAATATCTGAATAATTTTAATCATTATATATGGTATGATTATATATAATAAATAGGTCAAAATTTAAACATTTGTATTTATAAAGAATCATATGATAGTTTTAGAAGATATTAGACGAACTTTTAATGCTTTACAATATGCTTCTCCCGAACTTCAAAATAATCCAGAATTCCATTTTAATCTTAACAAATTATAATATGTTATAAAATAAATACATTTTCAAATTCACTAATTATATTTTTTAAATATTCAGTATCATGATACTTTGCCGATATATGAATTAGATAAAAGTTAATATGCAAATTATCTGATATAATAGGTTTTAACTGTAACCAATGCATATGTTTCCTGTCCTTTGCTAATTTCAGATCAATCTCATCAAAGAAAGTACACTCGATCACTATATTATCAAATGTCAAGATATCTGGATTCAGTGTAAAAATATGAATACTTGTATCTCCACAAAAAACAAATCTTTTGTGTTCAATTTGACTATTAATTTCAACTCCCTGTGATTTCAGCTCAACAATATCTTTACCACAAAGACCTTTAAATTCATCCTTTAACTTTTTCTTTTTTTCAATGAAACCATAAGATAGTGTAGCGACTGTATGATCAGAGTAGAATGATTTTATGATAACAGTCTGTTTGTTCAATACAAGTTCCAACAAATATTTCGGGTCTAATCCAATTACATTATAATAATGGGTTGGTACACGTGAACTATTATAATTACACATTAAAAATGATTTAATCATCCCCTCAATTAAACATTTTGATTCTTTGGGACAATATATATTAGTTGTTATCTTATCACTAATATTTTCCAATATAATTAAAGGCAATGATGCCACATGGTCGGCATGCGAGTGAGTGATAAAAATATCTGAAATTTTATTAAAACTCTGATGCCCTGCGTCAAGTTGGATTTTCCATTGTGGTATCTGAAAAGCCGTTCGAATACCTGCAACCGAGTTACCTGTAATACTTAAATTGGTACTTCCTATTGGTGTGTTATTTTTCCATACATTATATAATCCTTCCATAATAAATATATCTAGTCTAATAAAGTAAAAATATTCAATTTTTATACCACCACTCGAAATAAAAAAGATATGGTTTATTAAGAGTATATGACAGTAACTTTTACTAAGACAGCTTATACAGATGTAACAAACACAGGCAATAGGGATATAATTATTCCAGGTGTAGTTGAATTAACCAGAAATCAGACAGGAGCATTATATAATTATCCGGGATTAATTGAAAAAAACGGTGATTTGATAATAGATTCGACTGACCCTGAGATTTATGCTGGGGATGCTACTTTTGCTAACAATACAACAATCTACGATATATTTTGGTATACTGACGTAAATAATGCCCTTGGTGATACTACACCAGGTGTTAAATGGGGACTGGAAAATTTCGATGGCTTTACTAATATTAGTCAAAATGATAGTTTATTAGCCAATATTGTTAATAATAATAACTTTTTTACATTTGGTGTATTTGTATCCCTACTAAGAAGTTTTAGAGTGTCGGACTCGCTCGATCAGACCTCAACTCCTACAACCTTTATACCAGAAGCATTAGAAATTTGGAACGCGTGGACAAGATCCGATGGAAGTACGTATTCGGGGAATCATCACCCCACGGATATGGTTGATAAAAATATAATAATGTATATCGAATCTACACAATCATATTATAGATTTAAACTAACTAGTTGGGGAAGTGGTGGTGGTGGTGGTGGTAATGGTGGTGGTGGTGGTGGTGGTGGTGGTGGTGGTGCGTTATCATATACTCGAGAATGGTTAGATAATTATGTTGTCTCAAATATATGTTTCCAATCTGGAACACTAGTAAATACTGACCAAGGTAATATCCCTATTGAACATTTAAAAACAAGTATAAATACTATTAATAAAAAACCAATACAATATATCACAAAAACATTTTCTGCTGATCCAAAACTGGTTATGGTTAAGAAACATGCACTATATAAAAATATCCCAAATAAAGATACATGTATGAGTGGTTTTCATAAAATACAAATTGATGGTCATTTAATTGAAGCGTATAAATTATCTTATATTAATAAGAATGTTAGAATTATAGATAATACAAATGAACCATTATATAATATTCTAATGGAGAATCATGAAATAATATCTGTACAAAATATGTCAGTCGAAAGTTTACATCCAGAAAATATAATAGCCAAATTATATAAATCTGATTTACCTAAAGATAAAAAGAATAAATTAATAGAAGAAATATCAATAGCAACCATAACGGAGGATTATGAAAAATATAATTTAATTAAAAATTATATATTATAGTTATGGTCGCCTCGGCAAAAGATTAAGTATATAAAGGTTGTTACTGTTGGAGATGATATATTATGTGACGGAATAATACATCATATAATTTACCTAATGTAGTAGCAGATGTATAGAAATATGTTTCTAATAATATTTACAGTTTCTAAATATACAATCAATACTTATTTCGAATTGGTATATAATATAATTTTATTAATTGACTACTAGTCATAAACTATATAATTACGAAAGATCATTTATTTATGATAATATTGATATTACTCTATCTATTAATATTTGGATGATTTATTATAATATAAACTATAATCAACAAGTTAAGGACCTTTTGTTATATTGAATGCAATAAAAAATATCTTAATAATGAGAAACTTAAATGTTACTATAATTATCATCAATATTAGATACTAACCAATTATAAGTATTCGTTAAACCATCCTTTAGATTTACTTTTGGATCATAATCTAACAACTCTTTTGCTTTTGAAATATTAGCATAGGTTACAGGTACATCCCCCAACTGTTCTTCTATTTGTTTATAATTAGCTTTTCTGTTAGTAACATCTTCACATGTTTTAATAAATTCATTAAGTGATACCGGTGTCGAATTTCCCAAGTTTATTACTTCGCAACTAATTGATTTATTATTAATAATCGAACTAATAATACCATCTACAATATCTGAAATATATGTATAATCTCGCATACTACTACCATCACCATATTTTTTAAATTCATCACCATTTAAAACAGCTTTAAGAAATTTATAAGGAGCCATATCCGGACGACCCCTTGGTCCATAAACTGTAAAAAATCTTAAGCCTATTAATGGTAAATTATAAAGTTGATTATAAGTATTTGCAAATACTTCCATTGATCTTTTACTTGCGGCATAAGGACTATTACAAGAAACAATTTCATCTGTTTCCGAAAAAGGTATCTTTTCATTCAAACCATAAACACTACTACTACTTGCATAAACAAAATTTGAAATATTATTCTTAACTGCTTGTTCTAATAAATTTATAAATCCACCAATGTTAACTTTTACATACTCTTCTGGGTGTTCTATACTATATCTAACCCCCGCCATTGCAGCTAAATGGCATATTCTATCTGGTTTAGTATCGTTAATAATATTCGTTGTTACTATATCTTCTTTTGAAAAATAAAAATTTTCATATTTATTAAGTATTTCCAAATTTTTTAATTTCTGCATAGGGTCATAATAGCTGTTTATATTATCGATACCTATTACTTCATATCCCAGTTGTAATAATTTTTCAGATACATGTGACCCAATAAATCCAGCACATCCTGTTACTAAAATCTTCATTAGTATCTTAAATAATAATCTTTTAAATTAGAGTTTTATCTTTTGTATAAACTTATTTCTTATTATAAAAAATTGTAAATATTTTTTATAATATATGAGTGTTATATCTATAATGGATAACTTTGAATATACACATCTTATCGCTATTCTAATTTTAATAATAATTTCAAGTATTGTATATTATATAATTAGAATATTATCAAGTGCGAGGAAATTAAATAACAAGTTGATTAGTAATGATATTTATATTATTACTAATGATTTTTGCAAGTGTCGTAATGTGAAAGTTTGTAATCTACATATATTTGACATTAAATGTAGTCTATGTAAAATAGATAGAATCATTGATTTTGAAAAAGAGAAAGATGTATATAAGTTACTTGCAAATATAAATAATAAGGTTAAATTTATTATTCATACTGAAGGTGGTGAAAGTGATTTGCCTAATTTTCTAACATATATTTTAAAACAAAATGATATTTATGTTGAAACTTATATTCCACAAATGGCTTTAAGTGCTGGGAGCTTTATTGCATTATCGTCGAATATAATAAACATGAATTGGTATAGTTCTATGGGGCCAATAGATACACAGATTGATTACACCATATGTGATTCTGATAATGAAAATTACGATGAAAGTTTTCCGGCCAAGCATATAAGAACAATTAAACATAAAACAAATGCTTTTGCAAAATTAAAATCGTTACAAGCAGACGGCTATCATAATGATGATCTATATATATTAGATAAAATATTTAAGAAGAAAAAGAAAGATTTAATAATTAAGCATTTTTTGGAAACAGATAATGATCTCTGTATCAGATATGGTCCAAAAGATTTATCACAATATGGATTAAATATTAAAGTTGGTATTCCAGATAATGTAACTGAAATTTTTAATATGTTTAAAAAGTTTTTATAACTAATATTTAATTTATACTAATTTAAAACTATATAATATGAATACAAAAATACTAAAATAACAAAAGTTTTTTAAATCATACTTTCTAAAATTATTACTTCTAACCTGTTTTCTTTCTTCCTTTGTAGCAATTATATAAAAAAAAGACATTGTCAATATTGTTAATAATAAAGAGTGATTAATATTAGAAGTTGATTGATAAACAACTATAAAAATAAATAAAAATCTTATAAATATATTATCATACAATTTTCTCCATGATTTTCCCGGTGATGGGTCGGACGCTATAGCAGCAAATATTGATTTAAAACCATTACTTGATATAAATTCAAGTGCTTTATTTAACATTACTTATATAGAGTTATAAATTTTTTATAATATTATGATTATATAAATAAATTAACAGATAATTTGTGAAGGTTTATTAAAAATATACAAATCATCTGAAACTTCAATGTTAAAGGTCTTCTTCAAAGCATTAGTGATCATCTTACCCTTCATTTTCTTAATATCATTTCGAGGCTTCAACTTGATATGTTTATTCCCATTCCTACAAATAACACGATAAGGTGCAAGCATTAGTTGGTTTTCATAAATACCATATCCTAAAGTACAACTTGCCACTTTAACTGACTCTTTCTTACCATAAATCATGAAACTACCTTTTCCTACATATTCACCAGTAGGTGGAGTCTTGGATACTTGATTACCTCTAACATAGAAAACATCTCCGGCAGAATAACTCGAATTCCATTGCGCAGATAAAGCTAATACACCTTCTGATGTTTCGTCAATGTCAGTAAAGTCTGGTATTCTATTTTCAGTAAACATAATAAATGACCCAGACCCAGGATCTTCAGAGTGAAAGTAATAATCATTATCATTTAAATATGACTTGACCAATTTCTCATTATCAGTTGCATTCTTGCCACCAACTACTAGAAACTTATTTTTAGTATACCACCAATGATACTTTTGATACCAATGATGAGTTTCTAGTTTAATTTTCTCAGTTTTAATCACAATAGCTTTCTTTTTCTCAGTTTGTTTGGATTTTTCATCTAACACAATTTCAGCCCCTTTTAGCTTCTTATTAATTACCTTTCTTTCTTGATGTATCTTTCCTATTTTGGTATAATCAACACCTGTAAAATCAGTAGAGTTATAATCCACTTGTTCTAGTTCATGAATTAGTTTAAACTTGTTATCTATCTTTTGAGCAAAGTTATCAATTTGTTTCTGAATACTATCTTCGGCAGTATTCTTTCTCTTTTTTTCTTTCTTTACTTCATTTTTGACAGTCTTCTTGTTACACTTGATACTCCATAAAGCAGTCATAGCATCTATAATATTTTCAAAGTCGTCAAACTTATTACTAATTTCTTTATCCTTCTTGACCCATCCAAACTTCTCTACAATAAAATTTTCATCGTAGTCTTTGTAATCTTTAATGATATACTCTTTGCCATGAGAACAATTTGGATAAATTCTTGTGAGAACAATAATCTTATTTTCACTATCTAATAACAACATATTGCCTTTCGCATATAATTCTAAAACCACCTTGTGATTATAGAATTGTATTACTACTGTTCTATCATTCTCTACTAAATCTACACTAACTATCTTGTGGTCTCTAATTTCTTTTCTAATTTTAATAGAGATTGAATGTAATTTAGTTTCTCGTTCTGTAAAGTCTCCAGCCCATATTGCTAATCCTGGGACAAACACAAAACTAAAATGATTAAATTTAAATAACCACACACCATCGTAATGATAAATATTTTTTAAATATGAACCAACAATTTTATCTTTTAAGAGATGAACAAGTTGTTCAATCTCATTATACGCCATTTTTCCGTCTATAAGCATAATAGTATACTTTAATACAAATACTAATTAATTTTCAATTTTATTTTAATCTACATGTGTTATATTGAATATTATTCAAAATATTTAAAATAAAAAAAATTAAAAACAAGATTATGATTTTATTTCTAGTTGAATTTACTCGTGTCTACACCGTCGAATCTATCCATATTTACAAAGTCACTCCCCGACCCGTGGTGGTCGAAATATGTTCCTTTTTCTACACTAATTTTTTTATCATCTTCTATTTGATGATGGGTACTATTTGCAAGTGTTATGCTTTTACTTTCATGATCTTTATTAGACATCATAATACATTATATAACTATCATATCATTTTATTTTTTAATCTTTTACTTTAGTTAATAGACCGATTTTGATATAATTACAATTATATAATTCACTTACCAGAACTGATATTGGCACAGAAACAATATGTAGATGGTATCATACTTTTAGTACACACTTTTGTTTTATTATTTTGAAAAATAGTAGGATTAGTTTTCTAATATGAATTTACAAAATATTTAGAACGTTCCATGTTTCAAATAATATTCTGAATTTTTATATATATGAAAATTATTTACAAATATAATAATTTAGAAATAGCTGAAATTATTAATAGACCTAGTAAAAAAATAAAGAAGAATTAGCTCATACTCCTGGGTTAGGTCTTTGTGGTTTCATTACAAAAGAATCAATTGTTGCTGTTAGTAAAGCTGAAGGTAATAGAAAATCAAAATATACAATTGAATTAGTTGAGATTAAAAATGATGATAATAAAAAAATATGGGTTGGTGCAAACCCAGTTACTTCGAATTTATATTTTAATAATATGATTGAAAAAAATTTACTATCATTTATTCCAAAGGTATCTATGATTAAAAGAGAATTTACATTTCAAAAATATGAATCTAGATTTGATTTTTATGTTGAAACCGAAAATAATAAAAAATATATAATTGAAATAAAAAATGTCCCTCTTGTTGATTATCCAAAAGATAAAATGCCGTCTTTTAGAAAGTTTCCAGAAAGGAAAACAAAAAATAGAAATGCTATTTTCCCAGATGGATATCAATCTAAAAAAGGAGAGTGTGTATCACCAAGAGCTTTAAAACATTTAAGAGAATTGGTTAAAATAAAAAAAGATAATTCACAAATAATACCAATGTTAGTTTTTATTATACAACGTGAAGATTGTTATGGCTTTACACCTAATTTCGAAAAAGATCCTTTATATTCTAATGAGTTAAAAAAAGCATATGGATTAGGATTAACAGTTAAAGCAATTATGTTAAAAATGTCTCCAAAGAATGTAAAATACGTAAAAGAAGTTCCAGTTATATTATAATAACTTAATTAACAAATATATGGATATATTTTTACTACAAGTAGATACTCAAAAATATTATATCTAAATATTATATATGAAATTCTTAGTTAATTCAATTAAAATGTTTTTTCAAAAGATATTAAAACACCATTAGGAAGATGGGCTTTAGTTTCGAACGATAATAAAGAAAGATGTGATAAAAAAATAGAAGTTATGGTAAAACAAGCAAATATGGATAATTGCGGTGACACTATTTGCGGGATTCCAAATTATGATAAACGTACGTCTTCAAAAAGTAATTAAAATATTACATTTTTTATCATATAGAGAAATCTATATAATATATTATTTAATTCATATTTCTTTGTACCATCTGTGAAAAATAATTTATTTCTTAAATGATATGGACTCAATATTGGTAAAAAAATACCATTGTTTGTATGTAATTCATTAAATGTTTCATAGTTATTTGATTTTAAATATGTATTTATAGTTAACTCTATATTATAATCGGTACTTGGTATAAAACTACTATCAAATGGCACATAACTACGATGTTTATAGATAGTATCTGTATGTAGTTTATATATATCAGATTGTATTTTATTTTCATTCTCTGATAATTTACTAAAAATATCTTTTAGTAAATTATCATATTCATTATATGTATCAAAATATTGGATTTGTGAAGTCATATTATTTTATAATTATACAATAATATAGAATATTATCAATTTTTAACAGTTACTTTAACATACTACTTAACTTGAAATAATGAGTATATATAAAATAAAAAACTTAAATCAATAACTCTGTTAATTGATTTTCAAGATACCTATTTAAATAGATACCTATTTTAATATTATATATAAATTAATATGGTATTCTCGTTTATTATAAAATTATGCTGTTCTTTACTATTTTGTATGATGTATACTTCACTCGTCGGAGCGTCTGAAGGTCCCATAGTAAAACTGAATAATGGTGTTAAATATCAAGGAAAAACCGAACATGATGGCGATTCATTTAGAGGCATTCGATATGGACAATCACCTGAAGGAGTTTTGCGTTTTGCCCCACCCTTGATGTATACACCTCCTACTTACGACGTCATCGACGCCACAAAATTGGGTTATGTATGTCCACAAAATAGTTGTACTAATACAGGCTGCAGCGAAGATTGTCTTCTACTGAACATTTTTACTGGGACGAATGCAACCGCACAAGCGGTCGACAGCGGGAATCTATTACCTGTCGCCATCTTTGTTCACGGTGGTTCTTACACGTCTGGTAGCGGAAACCTTTATCCAGGCGGACCTCTGGTTAACTTTATGGACGGCAAGGGTATCGTCGTTACCATCAATTATCGACTGGGTGCATTGGGCTTCTTAGGTTCCTCGCAATTGCGCGCCATTGATACCAAAGATGGTTCTACTGGTAATATGGGTATCCAAGATCAGCGTCTGGCTTTCCAATGGGTTAAGGAAAATATTAAATCATTTGGAGGAGATGCCGACAAGGTAATGATTTTTGGAGAATCCGCTGGAGCCGGTAGCATGACGATGCATCTGACTATGAAAAAGAGTTTCGGTCTGTATTCGCGCGTGATACTGGAATCTGGTGCTTTCTCACAATGGAATATGCAGCCTATGGCCCACGCACAAAGCTATTATGACTCCTTCATATCTTTTGTTGATTGTACTGCTGATGATATCAAATGTTTGCAATCACTGAGTCTTGATGAAATTCAAACTGTCTACAAAGAAATTTCGGGTAGCGTCAGTTCTTCAGACCCTTATATATTTGGACCAACGATAGATAGTGTAGAAGCGATGGTTCATCCGTGGATTACTGCAGCTAATGGCGACGTCAACAAAGTACCTTTAATGTTTGGAACTAATCGCGACGAAGGTTCTATGTTTTGCGACTTGTCTGAGGATGCAACAATTGACGATTTGCATGACTACTGGACGACATTTAAGGTGGATGCCACCGGGCAGGATATTCTAGACAATCTATATTTGAACGACAAAGCCTACCCAGAACTTAAGGGTGCAACAGAAAACTGGTGGGCTGGAATGCGTTCGCTTGGTGACAATGCCATGTCCTGTCCAGCGAACTATGCTACAGCGCAATTACATTCCCAACAACCAGTATACCAGTATTTCTTCCAACATACAACCAAGTATGCTAACAAACATGATGATTTAATAATTCATGGGTCTGAACTGCCTTTTGTACTACATCTCAAAAATATCTTCTTTAACATAAAAGATAGGAAGATGTCGGACATAATGTCGAGTTACTGGATCAATTTTATGTTGTCTGAAAAAGGTGACCCAAACGAACATTATATTGATAGCAAATACTTGCCAGATTGGCCACAATATACAGATATCAATCCATCTGTTTTGAATATCATTGATTATGATAATATTCAACCGGTACAAAATTTAAAGCAAGCAGAATGTAATTTTTGGATTCCTTTTGTTACCCATAGTATTCGCAACAGTACAATCACTAGTATTAGTCAACCCCAAAATAAGGGAAAAACTGCTCTTGATGAATATGTTTGGGCAGCAGATAATCATTATGGTTGGACTGAACTTGAAGACCACGAGATTCACGGTAAAGGTTTATTACATTTCAATAAAGGATGGACAGGTTATACGTTGAATGTGACTTCTCAACAATGGCTTACTCCTGAAGATTTTGCAACTACTAGTAGTTCCGGTAGTATTTGGTACCATATCCTCGTTGTTATTGTTCCCGATGAGGTCAAATATAAGAACAATGCCAGTATGTATATAACTGGTTGGGGTCAACCGAATCCGGATGGTTCTAATCTTCCTACTGCTAAAGATGAGGACATCCGAACTGCTGCTGCATTAGCTATTTCTACTGGTATTATTACTGGATGTCTTTTCCAGATTCCCAACGAACACACAACATTTGTTTCTGACCCTATTCAGAAGAGTCGGGGGGAGGACGCTATTATTGCTTTTACCTGGGACCACTTTTTGAATAACCCCCAAGATACTGAATGGTTGCTTCGTTTTCCTATGGTCAAGGGTTCTCTTCGTGCGATGGATGCCATGACGGAATTTGTTTCCAAAAAGTTACCTGAACTAGAAACTTCTTTAGATTACTATGTTATTGCCGGTGCATCAAAACGTGGATGGACCACTTGGGATGTTGGAGCAGTTGACCCTACTAGAGTTGTAGCAATTATTCCCATTGTTCTTGATGCTATCAATTTCGTTCAGGTTATGCATCACCAATACCAATCTTATGGCGGATGGAGTTGGGCACTTTCTGATTATATTGATATGAACATTATGTCTCGTCTTGATGAACCTAACATGTTATTACTTCAACAAGAAGTTGATCCATACTTTTATCGTGACCGTCTTACTATGCCAAAATTGATTGTTAATGCTGTTGCTGATGAATTCCAACAGCCTGATGATACACATTATTGGTGGAATGAAATGCCTGGACCCAAGCATTTTATTATGACCCCAAATGCCGAACATAGTGAAGCAACTGGTATTTTAGAAATTGTTCCTGCTATTAGTGCTTGGATTGATAACCTTTTGAAAGATAGTATTATTCCTGAATTTACTTGGGATATTTCGGACGAAACAGGTGCTATAACTGTCACACTTAACGAACACGGTGATGTTAAGGAAGCACGTGTTTGGTACGCCTACTCGTGTGGAAATAATCCTGATGGGACGAAGAGACGTGATTTTCGTATAGCCAATACTGATAGTCCATGCGAATGTGGCATTGAGGTTCAGGGTATGTGTGCTAACCTAAAGTCTTTTTGGAATCCAAAGAAACTTATTGAAGATAAAAATGCGGATGGACTGCGTACATATACTGCACAAGTCGATGCCCCAGATGATGGTCGTTGGGTCGCATTTTTTATTGATATTGTGTATGCTAAAAACAAGATTGATAGTATCATTCCTAAGATAGACATTCTTCCTGGTTTTATTCCAAGAGATCTCATTCAGCGTCTTCAATTTACTACTGAAGTCAGTGTCTGGCCTAATACTTTTCCTTATGTTGGTTGTGGTATTCAGGATAGTATAGACACTGGTATAGAGTGTGAGGGAACTATTAGGTAGTATTAAATCATACATTATTTTATAATTTTTTAATAACAACCATATATTGAACTTTTTTATCATCTCTTCTTACCAAATCATCAAAAAAAGCGGTATTAACTTTTTCAGTTGATTTTTCCAAATATTCTGTTAATTCAAGACGTATCATATTAATAACTTGCATCTTGTTATCTCTTTTTAGCCCTGGAATATTTAATTCCAGGTTACCAAAATTACTATCAATTGATGGTTCTAATATTATTATTAATCCATTTTCAACAAGGTGCTCTAATAAATTATCTATAACAGTTCCAACTGTACCAATTTCTGCAAAATGTATTGCATTATTTAATAGGATGATATTAATAGGTTTTTCAATTGGTAGTGTATCGTTAAAACTACCCATCCCAAAAGTTACTTTATCAGGATTAAAATCATCTCTTAAAACTATTAATCTTTCTTTATTTTTTTCAGAATTTGTTAACATCTCTTGACTAATATCAAAACCATAAACTTTATTAAACTCAAATGATAATGATAAAGAAGAATCGCCGTGTCCACATCCTAAATCAATAATTGTTGATTCAGATGGTTTAATATGATGATTACTAGCTACACTAGTAATTTTTTTGCTAATAAAATTTTCATCTATTCCACGTAAATATTCATCTGATAAAGTCAAATATGGTTTCAAGCGTTTTGATTCTGACAATGAATCAGAACCACTCATATTTTTTAAATATGGTTTACCGCCACCATTTAGCTGTTGAATATTATTTTTTAAGAGAAGATATTTATTTTTGTATTTTAAATAGAGATATTTATAATCTTTAATGTTCATATAATAATCTGATATATTATTTTCAAATAAATATTGAAATACTAATATAAATATTAATATATATATTTATATATATATGAATAAAGTGAGAATTATTACAAAGGATGACTGTATTAGTCCAATAGATAATAATAAAATATCTATTTCTGTAAATAAGATGCCTACTATATATGAATCAGACCGGAGTTTAAATATTTGCACAAATAGTTGCATAAAAATTCGATGTAATAGTCTAGATGCCGATAAAATAAAATCTGGTCGTATACGCAGATGTAGTATCGATGAAATAATTAATGGTCGTATGCGCAGTAATAGTACTGATGAAAACACAACTGAACATGTCGAAGAAAAAATACGCGGATGCAGTCATATTCGACGTATTAATGAATTAATCAATAGGAATAAAGAATCCAAAAAGCAAGAGTTTCCGGATATATAAAAATTGATTATCGTTTATTATTATTTATTTGTAATGATTGTAATATGGACAAAAAGAAATTATCAACAAACTATATAATTGATGGGTACAAAGGAATTATACCATTAGATACACGCGATATAGATCCAAAATATCGAGAAGAAGCAATTAAACAACATTATGCTGATATTGAAGAATATACAAAATATCAAGCATCACTATCACCTAGATTACGATATGAAAATACAATTGAGCGTGTAAAAAAACTACATAAAATGGATAATGATGCTACAATTCATAGAAACAATATACTATTAACCGAACAATCAAAAAGAGATGAAATGCATGCTGAATCATTACGCAAGCGGAATATTCGGATATCACTAGAACTTGACCAACCAAATGAAAAATAAATTGTACATTTTTAAATTTAATAAATCTTCAAAAATGTATAAAGTATGACTAAAAAATTTAACTCTTTTTACTATAAACTTTAACTCCACGTAGCTTTTCAATTCTATTTACCAAAGTTATTTTTGAACCACTGGTAGTAACATTAAACATTTCAGCTAATATTTTAATAGTATCCGCTGATATATCTTTTAATTCTTTTTTTTGAATCTTCTTAAATTCTTCTAATGAAATTTTATGTTTTGATTTTTTCTTACCAAAAGGAATAAAAAAAGGGTCATAATACCTTAACTCACTATTAAATAACTTATCTTTTTTAATATTTGTAAAATATTTAATTGGTAGATAACCATCTGGATATACAAAACTATAAATATTGGTATTACCTATCGCATACGGATAAGGTACATCATTATTACCAACAGGTGATATAAATTTTATTATATCGTCATTATTAACTTTATATTCTTTTATTATATGACCTATAAAAATATATGTATTCTTATTCTTTTGAAATAAAATACTATTTCCATCAAAGTATTTTCCATGTCCTCCACTAAATTTTGTCATTTCATTAAGAGGGCTCTTTCCAACAAATGATTTTATAAATTTAATATGTTTCACTAACTTAGTATACATCCATCTATTTTCATCATCTTTTATACTATCAATTTCCATATCTTGTGGTACCTCATAAATAAATGCATCTTCTTTTCCCAAATAAACCAAATATGGTCTACTACCATTATCATGTGTATAGTAACGTTTATAACCGGTATGATTTATTTTCTTTAATTCTTTATTATTTTTTATCCATCTTTTGCTTCCATCAGTAAATGTTTTCACAATCCACATATTACCATCTTTACCAATTTTCTTTTCACCAACTTTCATACTACCAGCACAATAACCTAACCCTTTCGGCGATGGTTCTGTACCTTGGTAAGATTTATTTGGATTATTTAAACACTTGGGCATATATATTAATTTATATTATTTTAATACCAACTCTTTAATAAATATTGATTATTATTTTATTAATAATAATAAGTAAATTGTAATGAATCCAACCTTTTGTAAAGAAAATGTTAACAATCACGAGTATCAAATGCATAAGCATGTTTATGATCTAAATATAGTTAATATTCCGAAAATTATTAAATATGATGAAAATACTAAAACATTACATATGGAAAAAATAGAAAATTATAATATATCTGATATGTATGGCGAGAATTCTGAAAACGTATCAAGTGATCTCTTTTCAGAAATTAGAGATATAATTGATAAACTCTATAAAAAAGGTATTACTTACCCGGATATAACTGGTTATAATTTTATTGAAAGTAATAATAAAATATGGATTATTGATTTTGAACATAGCTACTTTACTAATAAAAATAATACTGATAAGTTTGTTACTAGTTTTATTGACGGGTTAAATCAATGGAATCCAGAGTTTAAATAAATGCGAATGGATATCATTATGAACTATTTAATATTTTGTTTATTCTATTGATATTACATTATATGATATAGTAGTAGTTGGAGTAGATGAAATTGTGCCATTAGTAAAACCATTAGTATAAGTAAAACTATTAACATAACCAGTAATATTATTACCAGCAATATCATAAACTATATTATCATATGTTATTGGAGTAGTAATTGTTATTGTATTTTCATAATATGAAGAATTATTATTAAAACTTGTATTAAAACCTCGACATAATGGACACCTAGGTCCATTTATTCTTAAACTTTTAATAATACATTCATTATGAAATTTATGATTACATGGTTCTAATATATGACTATCATGAATAATGTTCTCTAAACAAATTGGACAATTGGGGTAATTCATAATGATAATAGTTGTAATAAATAAAAAATAATATTCAGTTTTTATTTTTTAAATATTTGTCAAAATCAAATATTATTTAATATATTTTTCCATATCCATTCTCTATATCCATAATAGTTAGTTTTTCATTTAATATATATATATCCTTCATCTCTTTTAATTTATTATTTAATTCTTCATTATTAGTTTTAATATCGTTTATTTCATTTTTTTGGTTTTCTATTATTATCTTATATTTTAGATTATCCTCTTTACTATGTTGGAGAGTATCAACTATATCAAAAAATTTATCTCTTTTAATATTTAATACATGGTTATTATTTATTTTATCTAATACATGTGTTTCTTTCTTATTAATATCGACATAGCCTCCTGATAAATTTCTTTTTAATTTTAAATATCTGTTTTTGTATTTTAAATACTTTTCTTTGTAATCCATTATATATATATTATATAATATTATTTGAAATTAAATTTTAATATATATGCAAATATATATGCAAATACATAAAAAAACTAAATTAAAAGAACAATTTCAAAATTCTGACACTTTTATATCATTAATCATTGTTTACTTAATTATTGGATTTATTATAAAATGGTATAATAATTGCGAAGAAATATTTATTCCATTATTATTTTGGCCGTACTTACTTGTAGATTATTTCTTAAAACGATTGGAGTCCGATGTGCCAGCAAAATATTGTTACTAAAAATAATCTTAATCTCATTTTCCAGATGATCCAATATAATGGTATTCCACGTGATGGTATTCCACCACTTTTTTGTGATATAATCGATATTGATTTATAATATATTTTTTGACAAGTAATATTTTATTTATTATTGAATAAGATGGATACTATAATTACAAGTTATCAACAGTTGATATATTTAATATTTATTATAATTTAATAAATATCAAATATTTTTAAAATTCTTATATATTTTTTTTCTAAGACATATATATGCCAAATATCATTTATCTAACGAGACATGGTCAGTCTGAACATAACCTGTATAATAAAATTGGAGGAAATTCGAGTATAACCATCTCTGGTAAAAATTATGCAATTGATTTGTTTGAATATATTAATAAAAATGAAGATGTTAACAAAGTAAAAGTATTTACAAGTGAATTAAAAAGAACTCAACAGACCGCCGAACATTTTCCCAATAAGAATAAATCAATTCATGGAATATTAAATGAAATTGATGCTGGTAATTTTGATAATATGACGTATGAAGAAATAAAAATTAAATATCCTAAAGAATATAGTCAAAGAAAAAATAACAAATTTGCCTACAGATATCCTTCTGGTGAATCTTATTATGATCTTAAGAATAGAGTTAAAGAAATTATGAATGTAATACAAAAAGAAGATAATAATGTACTTGTTGTATGTCATAACGCTGTATTAAGAATTATTTATTCACTATTCTTTAATATTGAAGATAATGAAATACCTCATTTAGATATACCACTTCATACACTTTTTAAATTAACTAAAACAAATAATAATTTTCAAATAGAAGAAATTAAATTAACTAAAATACAGGTTTAACTATCTTCTTCTTGACTTGAGATGTATTAACTTGTACCTTTCTGTCATTCTCAACTTTAACAGAGGTACGTTTAATTTCATCAAGTTCTAACTGACGTTTCTTTAACTGAACATTAAAAGCGATAAATCCATTATCTGTATAATGAATTTTTCTACTTAAATTCTTTAATTCGTTATTTAATGTTGCAATTTTATTTTCTAAACTTTTCTTTTTCTTAGAAGTTAATTTGACCGTATACCCTGTCTCATCTGTTGAACCTAACAATGTTAGTCTACCTTCTTCGATAGTGTTAATAATATTTTCTTTCTTAGTTGCAAACTCATCTTTTGATAAACAATTACACGACCCTGATAAAAAATCTTCAGTGCATAACATGTTTGAAATATGATGACATCCTTCTTTGCAATTTACAGAAGCACAGCATATATCCCAAATAGTTGGTTTCTCAATTCCTTTTTCAATTACAGAAATTAAATTTGTATATTTAGGACACACTTTAGTTATTCTTTCGAATGGCCAAGTAACATCTTCGCACTTTAAATAGAATTCTGGAATGTTACTTCCTTTTATGGATTCTTTCTTTGCCTTGCGATGAAAACAAGCTAAATCATACCAAAGATTAAGCAATTCTATAAAATTTAAATTTAAGTAATTATTAATCCGCGAGTTTAATTCAGGATTAATTACTTTTGATTTTGATTTTTCAAATACACCAACAATCTCATAATATATTGATACAAAATCAATCTTAGATTTATCCAAGATATTAAAATGATGATTGGCAGGAGTTACATGAATCTCATCCTCTGAATGAGCACCCCTACACTCTTTCCCATAAGTACATTGTCTTAATCTCGCACCCTGGATGCTACGAAATACATTATCATTATATACATTATTAATGAGTTGATGATAATGGTCACGACAAAATAAATTTTTACAAGTCCCTACTAATATATTACTAGACATATATACTATTATTTTGTAATTTAAAGAAATAATTTCAATTTTTTATAAAATTACTTAAAACATTATCATATATATAAGATAATGTCAAAGATAGATAAAATTAAAGAATTCAACTCTATTATGGAGCTATTTCTAAGCCAATTGAGTCCTATTGTTGGTACAAGTTATCATCATTATTTTAAGAAATTAATAAGAGTGAACTCACTTTTACCAATTCAAGAATACTGTAAGAATGTATTACCATACAAGCAAAAAATTATGACTAAGGATGAAAGTTATTTTTATAATACAGATAATCATCAGAACGTAATAAAAGATGACAGAAATACTATAAACGAGATTTTAAGACTAAAAGAAATTTATACCAAGTTAGATAAAGATTCTATTAATGAAGTATGGGAATATTTTCAAGCATTAATAATTTTATCAGAAGAATACAAGACTCTAAATTGCTAAAGGTCTCCATTCTTCTTCTATTTCTTCAATCTGATGGAACCATTTATCACTTCCAATAATTGGTCCAATATCACATCCTAATGATTTTAAATATTGACTTGCATATACAATATTTAAATTTCCTGTTTTTTTATCATCCTTGGCATATGCAGCAGGACATCCACCTATTCCTAATAATGATGTATCAAATTTTAATACATCGTTAATAATACTAACCTTTAAATTATCTTTCCATACATTAGTAAACAGTTCATTTTCAGTATGTAGATGTAATGATAGTTTAGCATGGTCGTATAAATATTTGGATTCCTCTAATATATTTTTTAACTTGTCTGGTTTCAAAGTACCAATAGTATCTGCAATACATACTTCATCAACCCCTAAATTATCAAATTGTTTTATTGTTTCCAAAATACTTTTAATTGGAACATCTCCTTCATAAGGACATTCTCCAATACATGAAATATAACCTTTAATATAATGATTATCTCTATTCTCTAAAAGATCTAACATATTTTTAAAACGATCAAAACTACCATTTACATCAGTATTAATATTTTTAATATTAAATGTATTTGATGGTGAACTAAATAATGAAAAATGTTTAATCTTATATTTATTAATATCAGATATACTTTTATTATTACCGACTAAAACAAACGATTTAAATTCTTCCGGATGCAATGTGTTTTTATATACATCTAAACTATTTGCCATAGTTGGTATTACCTTTGGATTTACAAGTGAACCGACTTCGATTTCACTAAATCCGCATTTTGATAACTGATTAATAAGTCTAGTACGTTGTTCTACATTAAATATTTTTTTAAGAGATTGTAATCCATCTCTTGCCGTTACGTCCGAAAATATAATTTTTTTCATATAATATACAAATTTATATTGTATAATTAAATAAATTCATTTTTTTTTTAGATATTAATATTACTTTCTCTATGTCCTCGCATGATGTTTCTCTCTTCAATAGTTGAATTTAATACTTGACATGGTAAATCATTACTCTTCATAAACGAACATAATGCATTCGTATCTTTTGGAAAACACATCCCACTATAACTAATAGTTCCATCGTGACCAGGTACATTTGTATAATTTGGACCCATTCCCTCATTTAATAACATCATCTTTTTTACAACTTCAAAATCTAAATTACATTTCTTGCATAATAAATAAAGCTCTGTTAAATATTGTATTTTTACTGCATAAAATGTATTACATCCTAATTTCATAGTTTCACTTTCCCCTGATTTACATGATGATATAATTGACTCTGGCCATATATTTTTATAAAATTCATTTACTCTTTCATAATGAACATCAGAACAAGATTTTGTTTTACCTAATACTATCTGTTTCTGATTTTCAAAATCTTTGCTTGCATTTCTAGCTGTTAGAAATTCAGGATTATGAATAATATTTAAATTACTATACTTAATACTAAAATAGTCGCATGTACCTGGATTTACGGTTGACTTGATTAAAATAGACCCAGTATAGTTTAAATTACTTAAATTAAATAATACATCATTTATTGGATCTAAATTATAATCATTTCTATCAGAACAATATGGTGTTGGTAAACAAAGAAATAATATATCAGTGCTTGTACAATCATCTATACATCCTATTCCACCATCCTTATATTTATCATAACCAATTATATGGATATCTTTATCTTTTAGAATATTTAAGATAGCACTCCCTACGACTCCTAACCCGATAACTCCGATATTAGAATACATTACTTATTATAATAAAAAAATATTTAATAAACTCATATATAATTATTCAAAATCACCATTTGCATGTTGTAAAGTATATGACCTTGCTTCACTATCGTGTTCAATTCTATTCTTTTTTAATAATGTTGCAATTTCAGGAACAAGTGGATCATCTGGATTTGGTTCCGCTAATAGAGAACATAATGATAGCAATACTTTACTAATAGTTAATGCTGGACTCCATTGGTCCTTTAAAATATCCAAACAAATTCCACCTCTACTATTTACATTACAATGATAAATGGGTGTAACAAAATAAATTTTTGGAGGTTTAAAAGGATATTCTTTGGTAAACTCGATATCTAATTTAAAAATACCACCTGAATAAGGTGTATCGTCTGGTCCAAAAATAGTAGCATACCAGTGAGTAATATTGTCATCAACTGGACCAGCAGAACAATTCTGTACCGGATTATCTCGTAAATCTTTTAATTCTTGTGTAACTCTATTAATTAGTAAACTCATATACAAGTAATCTTCTTAAATATATAATTTAAAAATCAATATTTTCTACCTTGGGTGAATACTATTACTAATATAACTTGTATAAAACATTATATATGTATTGAATTAATTTAATATAAGAAGGGTAGTGGTGTTTATAGTGTTTAATATTTGGTTTATTATACTTGTCTAAAATATAATTAGCTGTTATTTTACCACTTTCTATAGCACCTTCCATTGACCATATATTTATACTAGTTTTTGTATGCGCACATGAGAAGAATCTATTTAAACATTTTTGAACTATAACCAATTACACCGCATGCTATTCTTTTACCAGCATTTCCTGTTTTTTTACTTTCTAAATTAACTTGTTTATCTATTACAGTTCCGTCTATATCAATACCTCCTACTCCTAAATCATCTTCTAATTCATGAATTACCACGCTACGACCAATGATAGAATATTTACCTTTTAGTTTTATCTTTGAATCCGAAAATATTTTATTAACTTTACCTGATTTATTAGCTGTAATATTTCCGAGATCTCCGACATGTCTTTCTTTACTATCGGGACCGCCGTGATTTTTATTAGTTGGATTAAAATGTTTACAAGCAGATGAACACGAATCTGTTAAATCACCGGCTTCATGAATATGAAACCCGTGTTTACCTGGTTTTAAACCAGTAATATTAACTTTAATACTTACCTCATTGTTTTCTTTTTGAATAAATTCTATATTTCCACTATTATTAGTTAACACGCAAATACCTATTATCATTATATTTTTATATAGATAAATTAAATTTTAACATTTTTAAATTCCGAGTTCTTCGTTATAAACAAAACTTTTTATTTTTAAACGCAATTTTATTATTTACCACAATATAAAGTTATTTAACGACATCTAAATAATAAAGAAATACAGCGTTGTCCACATGATTGTTCTTCTGACTTATCACATATCATACAAATATTATCACTATGACAATTTTGACATGCTAATTTTGAACAGACTTTACATGCAATAATATTATCTTCACGTTTACACATGAAACAATTGGTAGGGTTATCACTAACTTTACTATTTCTTTGTATAATTCCTATTCTTCTATCTGTTAATCTTTTATTTTCATTAGCTGGGTATATTCTGTCCATTAAAAAGCAAGATTATATTTTTTTTAATATTTTATTCAATTTTTATTCTAACAAAATCGAATAAGTTACTCGTCCTGATAAACCAACTTTTATATATCAAACTGTTAATCACTTGCACCTTTGGCGAAAAGTATGATTTTATTTTAAAATAATTTAATCAATACTTGATTTAGCCTTGCCGCTTTTAGCTAGTACTGCATTCAGAGTTGCTTCACGAATGCGAACTGACTTGGCTGTATACTTTCCATACTTATCATAAGTATTTTTAGATTTATCTTTACCCTTCTTTCTTTGTTGATTGTCCATCAAGATTATATATTAATATGATAACTTTTAATATTTCAATTTTTTAGGTTCTAAAATCTTGCATATTTAATACTTGTACTTGTGTTAGTAAAATAAAATTTGAATAACCTTTATATTTTAAATAATAATATTTAATAAAATGGAACTCTTAACATTTAATGAGATAATTTACAAATGGAGAAAATATTTATGTCTGACAAAAGAAACTCATGAGTATATTATTGATGAAGATGAATCAATATCAATTGATTCATCTAATTCTAGATATGATTGTTGGAATAACTGTTATGACGAAAGTATTTTGGGTTGTTGTCATCATAGAGATTTAATTAATTCAACAAATAAATTATTTGATAAAATAAAGATAAAAACTGATTATTCGTTTGATGACTTGACTGAATATGAATGGTCACAAGAAATAACTGATTTGAAAGAAAAAATAACTCAAGAAAAAAAAAATAATAATAATAATAAATTTAATTTAAACAGGATGAAAGGACGTTTAAAAGTACTTTTAAATTCTAATTATGATGTTAGAACAAGATGGTTTTTAGAATTAACTGAAGAAGATATAGTATCATTTATATATGATCTCCACCAGCACATACCAAATAAGTTCTATTCGATATTTTATGAAAATAAATATTTAGTTCATGTTAATAAAATATATAAAGAAACAGGTGGTTTTCCACCATGTTGTGGACAACAATTTTTAATCTATATTTTGAATGATTTATTAGATAGATATGATTATAAAGAATCTATAGTTTACATAATTTCAATTCTAACATATTACAATAAAGTTGCCAAAAATAAATATCCAGGGATTAGGGCGGTCACTGATTTAAATAGATAAATCCTTTTTTTGGTTTTTAATCCAGTAATGGATAAACATTTGGAAAATATTTCTTTAGTAGCTTTGATTCTAATGAATACTTCTTTTTTATTATATAAGGTCTAAACATTTTTTTAGTTCTTAACTTTTCAATACAATGTTCTATTGTAGCATTTGAAATCCTTAAAATTATACCAATGGGTATTTTTGGTATTAAAGGTTTTATTATTCTTGGGTATTCTAGGTATATAATTAGTTCTTTTATTATTTCTAATGGTATATCGCGAATTATTATCATATCTGATTTTATATTAGAAATACCCAGTTTATTGCTTAATATCTGACCAATATGTAAAAACATAATATTTTTACATACTGCGTATATATGTCTAGATACGAGTCGAAATTTTAATTTTTCATTTAATGATAAATAATTATTTATTTCATATAGTATATCTGATACATCAAATATGTTTCTCATATATATTAGATAATTAGATAAAGTTAATAAAAATCAAATTTATTCGTCATGACCTATTTCAAACAAGAATAATTTTATATAGTAATATAATGAATAAAGAATCTAATTTAGGTTTCTATAATAAATATATTTTTACTAATAGTAGTTATTTATCTTTACACATTGCTCGTAATACTTATAGAAATAATCCATATTCTAAAGATATCGATACTTTAATAGATGATGCATTACAAAATAATTATATGAACAGTAAACTTGTAAATATTAAAAATAAAGTTCAGAATAAAAAAATAAGATTTATTATATCAGATAATAATCTCATTACGAAAAAGGATGATTGTATTAATACTGATAATATAATAATGAATAAATATACCAATACCATTCCAATAAATAAATATACCAATATTAATCAGATGAATAAATATACCAATACCATTCCAATAAATAAATATACCAATATTAATCAGATGAATAAATATACCAATACCATTCCAATAAATAAATATACCAATATTAATCAGATGAATAAATATACCAATA
>Ga0209632_10000710_pt1 | contig 34423 bp, 34 predicted proteins | sample COG_10_FD_184754 | JGI IMG/M metagenome (GOLD analysis project Ga0209632, IMG submission 184754) | Pelagic Microbial community sample from North Sea - COGITO 998_met_10 (SPAdes) (version 2) | ecosystem: Environmental > Aquatic > Marine > Neritic zone/Coastal water | place: Helgoland, sampling... | reverse complement strand
AAACGCTAGATTGGCGCATTATCGTGATATACAATTGTCCATTGAAGCGGGACCAGATCTGGACCGGAACAATGGCACAGGCGAACCTAAAGAAAAGGGTCTTGAGACAAGACCCGCGGGAGGTTACACGACTTATGTTCCGGTGATTCCTTGACCGATGATTTTCCCCTATTTAGTGAACGTTTTTTAATAAATAATGTTGGTCTCAAAACGCAACGAACCACAGTGTGAAATGGTACGCACACTGGCTGCAGTAGTGACAGCCGCGTGTTTATTGACCATCACTATAGGATTTATTATTGCTGGAACGTGGACTATACATTCCGTACACACATTACAATCGACGTATCATCCGGAAAGGTTAGCCTCTATGTTGGAAACTGTTGAAAAAACGATGGATTCGGTTCATCAGACGTCTTTTTTGTTAAAGTCTGGCCATCAGGTGCCACTCATGGACGATGTTCATCGCCTGATAGATTCTTTGGAATCGATGTCTAAAATTTTGAGGGAGATGCCAGTCGAAAAGATGGTGTTAGAGTCCGAGGCTTGGCGGCATGTCGGTTCCAATGTATTAGATTCTGTAAAAAAAGTAGTAAAAGAATTATAATATTTCATATTCGTGTATATCTAAGAATAATTCCCATATCAGATCCCCCAGAGACATTTTTTTTGCATGCATGGCCCACGTTGCTCCGAGCCAATTGAGTTGTTCTGCTTCGCCTGTTCCCCTTTGATGAAATATGTGTTCACATATAAGGAAAAAACGCTTTAATATCTGCATATAGAGTAATATTTGTGACAATTCTGATGTTTTTTCGGCGGTACCGGCGGCCCCTCCATGTGCCACATGCGAATAGGCTGTTATTTGTTCGGGTGTACCGGGTGGGCTCGAATACCGTTCGAAATATGTATCGACTGTGATCCCACACCGTCTGTATATTTCAAAGACGGCCCTGTTACGAATGTCGGCAAGGCGGATGTGTTGTAGAATTGGCACGCGCAAATATTTTTTCAAAATGATGGCTGCTTTTTTACGATGAGAACCTTCCAAAGATTCTAAAGAGTTCAAAGCGTCACAGATCAATGTTTTGGACATTTGTTTTACAGAATCTAGTTCCGTAGAGAGTTCGCGTTCCGAAGCTTGTAAAAAGAAATGTTGTAATATATTTTTCGGTTCAGTTTCAGACAATAATTCGGTCGATTGTTTAAGCATTTGTAGCTGTTGCAACCAAATTTTGTGTTGCTCTTCACAATCCATAGCCGAAGACAATAATACATAAATGGAATAATATATATATAAAAAAAAACCAGTTCTATGGATTCAACATATATAGATGACTATCTATATGATTACATGTCAAAGGAAGACCCGTTCGAAGAGTTAGTGGACGAGTGTTATATTTGTATGGAAGTGTGTTCGACTCCATCCCCGTGCTTATGCGAAAATTTTGTACATAAAAAATGCTTGCACACCTTTAGAGAAATGTCGGGAAACGAACACTGTACAGTATGCCTGGCCAAATACACACACGCCAAGCCCAACTATAAAAAAATAGTTCTAAAATCAGCCCTATTTCTTGCATTGTACATGTTAGCAGGAATCATAGGACAGCTCGTATGGGATGCCATGTCACATATATCTGTCGAAATAAAACCACCGTGGTCCTCAGAACATTTTCTCGGGGCCGTCGCCATCGGGTCAATAATATTATTCGGCAATTCCTTTGTAAATAGATATAGAATTTCAGTATAAAAAGTAAAATTCATTATATGAATAATGAAGCTTTCAATCCTCCGCGGCATCCTGGTCTTGCTCACCATGCCAGTCATGGCCTCGGCCTGTGGCATTGACCATTTCGATCTCTGGCAATGTGCCCTAAAAGATGCGTGCATGAATAAATTCCAATTACATTCAGCCATTCGCAGTTCTTCTGTGTTGAAAAGACCCTATCTTTTGGCAGTAGAAGGTCCACAATATAAAAAACTGTTTCAAGACTGTGACGCAAATAATGATGGCTGCATCTCCATCATTGATATACAAAATGCCGGCCATAAATGCGAAAGGTCATGCATGTGGAGAAATACCATGAAAGACCTTTTATGCTAATGGACAGCGACATTCCGGACAATTCATCTGTTCATGCGTCCAGCGGGCAATACATCGGCGGTGAAAAGCATGCGCACACGGCAACAATTGCAAATCATTCTCGAAAATGTTTTCAAGACATATAGAGCAAGATTTTCCAGTATCTCGTGCCGGTCTTTGTGAAGCCGAATGGCGTTGAGAAAACAACTCGGGTCGGAGACCAGGAAATCCTTGAGATAGACCATCAAACGCCGGTTGTATCGCACCAAATGCCGGCTGCATCGCACCAAATCGGGGGCGCGCATTCTGGCGAACTGGCATTTGAAGCCGATGATTTTGAAAGGTTTGCACAGCCGTCCTCAGAATTGTATGTGCAATAGAAGGCTGAACAATGCTCACATCTCGATTCGAATGACTAATCACAATTTTCACAGGATTGCCACCAAATTGACAAAATTCAATTAAAATGGAAGGGATATCATAAGGAGGATTAAAAAGAATCACATGGCTCTTTAATTTACCATGTACCATAGTGATCGGAATGTCACGGCGTAAAGATAATTCACATACAGATGTCATTTTTAAAGAAAATACATTACTTAAATACATATTAATCGTTTTTACTGCCGCCAGGGTCTTGTTCCGACTCGTTCGATGGAGGCGCATCGTTTGAAGGAGGATTTATCTTCGCCCACGCCTTTTCTAAATAAGGCTTTACTTTAGGAATACCGGGAACTTCTTGACCCAATACAATGCCACATAATATACCGAAAAAGAAGAAAAACATTTTAAATTTGCCCAGAACCTTTAAATACTCTGTTTTAAACAGACGTCGCCGGCGGCATGTCACCGGTAAACAATGGAGACGATTCGTGGTCTTCTTCTGTGGGAGATCTATCCGCAACAGTTACTGTTGTCGGTTGGTTGCCATCCGGCTTTGGAAACCACCAATTATGAGCGACGGTTTGCACCGAGGGCAACGGCAATTGTTGTCCCATCCACACACCAATGATCCAACCAAATAAAAATTCCAACATATATCACGGACAGGTTACACATTTGTAGTCTACTCTAGTTGACAGATGGATTCGTTTTTGCCATTGTGCGAAATTTTGCCCGACGCACCAGCAGCAAATGCAACAAATCTACAGCCGTACAATCCTCCTTCAAACGAACCCGGGACCATTCGTCGCGAAAAATTGCCAGCCATGCCGGATCATTGTTAGGAAGATAATTTTGAATTCGTCTTTGAGGACGAATAGACCACAACCCCGCAATAGATGCGTACATACCTGCTGTGGCGATCGTTTGCCAAACCGGAAACGGTTCAAGATTCGAGTGCTCAGGTACTCCTTGAATCTCGTCTTTGCGAATAGACCGCAACTCTTTAGCGAGTGTTTCGTCCAAATCTGAATGGTCCTTTTCAGGGTTTTCCTTTATTCGCGCGTTCAACTGTTCTAAAAGCATAGATACGCGATCTCGTCGAGCGTATTTCGGGGAGACCTGAGAAACGGAATTCATTTACTCGATTTGGGACATTTAAATACAATAATAGTTCTATATTCTTTACCATCAAAAACCCACATTATTTCATAAGAATACATTCGGATCGTTTATATTTGTAGTTTATATGGTGTTATCTAGCTGCTTGTATTGATTGTTCTATAACTCTGTAATGTGCGCCGAACGGCAACAGTCCCTTAAGCCATGGTCTACCACCGTCTTTATAGCGTTTAAACAACTGTTCGAGTGAAAAAACGTTTTCCTTGGCAAATGCTTGACAGCTTTTGGGGCCTACACCTTTCAAATGTGCAATTTTAGTAATTTTTTTGATATCGCGTTTTAGTTTGGCGCCGGGCACTCTGGAAACAGATTTAGAGGCTGTCGGACGCCCTGGAAATGTCAGATCCATAGCGCGCCGGATTTTAATGTTAGATCCATATGTCATTGGATTACGTATTTTAGTTGGCGTTTTGGCAACCAATAGAGTGTCATTAAGCAATGGAAATTTCATTTGTTTGACTCTGGAAGCGACCGGTTCCCGAATCAAACTCTTTGTATCATTACAATGCACACAAAGCCGTGCCAATGCCAAAGAATCATCAATCGCAACATGAGCGTTGTACTTTTCAGAAAATATAGCCTCATAGATTTTTGGTTGGGAATAGGACCGGTGACCCGGAATATATTTCCGGAAAAGTTTCAAAGTGTCATGAAACTTAATCGTGTCGGTTATAGGGATGCCCGTTCTTTGCGCACATCCTTGCAACACCTTAAAATCGAATGAATTGCCATTATGCGCCAACCATGCGTGGTTGCCAGTCCACGTCAATAGATCTCTGAGAGCGTCGGTTTCGGAAACAAACTTCGGCCCATGGGCACCATTAAACCATCGAACGAAATCTTCAGCGCGTCTTTCTGGATTGCGGACAAGCCAAACGGCAGGATCTTCTTCTTTAGAGAACATCGTACGATCCACCGATTTTCGATTGACCAGAACTTTCGACCAAAAATTTAGCGTGGGGACCGGTTTCTGATGGATATCTTGCAAATGTTGCATCAGAGCCGAGCCAGATGTCAGTGGTACTGTAATGGGATTGACAAGACGCATAAATCGTCGAGAGGTATCCCGCCAATGACAGGCACCGATCTCGATGATTCTAGTTTCAAAACGTTTAAAACCCGGACCGCGAATCGCGTCCGAAATTTTACCAGCAATCGTTGTTTCAAGGTCAATACAAATGCCGCGAGGAATCATAGAGAGTATCATCTCATACACAAGTTAAATAGTCTGATTTTATATTCACTTAGATTTAACATTTGTGTTTTATGTACATTTTATTTGGTCGAACATATATGTCCGTATCTTTTTGTAAAGTTTTCATGGTCGCAAATAGCATTCAATATTGGTAACATTTCCTCGACATCCGATAAAATTTCGGTTGATTTTGTCACAACTCCGTTGATCTGATGGGCAATTGAGAGTGTCCATGCTGATATCGAGCAAAGTATAATAAACATGAGGGCTGTAGCAATTGAAGAGCTATAGAATGTAACCCACTGTAGTTTATTGCGTTTGAACGATCGACTTTCCATGAGAGTCGCCATTAAATTATCTTTCGTTGTTTGGTCTGGTTCTATGTTCAACATTTGTTGTGCAGCTGGCGCGGGGTCTTATAGTTCCTTTTCTTCTTTCGATTCTTGCTCCGCTTCTTTTGATTCTGATTCACTTGTCTTTGACCGTACATTTCTAAGATACATATACGATACAGCCGCTAAAGTCGAAATGCCAATTACAATAGGGACGTAATAAATTTGTTTCATTTTAATTGTATTGTCAGTGACATTAAATAGGGTTCATTTACAAATGGGTCCATAGAAGATAAAGACGAAACATATCACGGGCAATATCATGAATAAAAATACAAGTAATTTGAATGGAAACCATGTGACCCTCCGACAACAACGGTAATTCCACGAATCGTGTTTCTTTTGTGCAATCAAGATATGATTTTCGCGATAAGTCACAAACATATTGTCGTAAATATCAGCGGCAACGCCGGGCAAATAAGAGAAATATTTGCGCTCAAATTCATTATCCATCTCCATCAAGAATTCCATAGCCAATGTATTAAAGAACATATTTAAAAAATCTTTGTCGGCAAATATGACCCATAAATTAGTCAGATATACCAAGAGATTAAAGAAAAACTCCTGAAATGTGTCGAGCATGACGATGTAACCATCTGTAGGCATCATCTTTCTTCTTTTGGTGCGGTCTACGATCTCATCATAGAGGAAAAAAGACTTTATAAAGTAAAAGACTGCCACCGAAGCCATCATCAATTTTTCCTCAAGTTCTGCTTCCATTGGACATGCGCCGGATTCATATGTGCGAATTTGATGGGATAATACGGCAATGTACATCATCCATTGAGTGATAAAGACTAAAAGGGGCAAAGCAAATAAAGAACTGAAAATGTGGGAACAATAAACAGTGTTGCGTTGTTTAAGGGCGGCATTTTCATATCCTTGTGTCAAATGATACGCTAAAAGACTAAACATTCCAAACTTTGGGTCCGATAAAACTTCTTCTGTTTTTTCCTCAATAGACAATGACGTTGCGTCTTCGGGGTCATCTTGTTTGGGTGTTTTGCAGGCCGGCAAGACTTTTTTTTCTTGATTTGGCTCAAAAGCTGTTGAGCCTAATTGAGATCGTACATGCGAAGTTAGAAATTGTACGCTGGTCATGCTACTTATCAATGTTATGTGTTATATATTCATTTTCACTTATGTCCTATAAAAGTCCGTTCTTAATTTCTAAAATGGCCAAGTTTCAACCGGTGCTCACATTCGACCCTGAAAAAACTCCATTGGAACGAGTCGTTGAAAAACTCAATACTGTCCAGATCCCAGCCATGCGTTCCAATTCGGAAAAAAAGAAAATTTCAGACAAATTCTGGAAAGCAATCGAAACCGATATAGAACAATATGAAAAACATATCAATGCCAAAGATCCTTTTATAAAAACATGTTATTCAAAATGTCCCAACACTTGTATTCAGAAATTTGACAAAGCATATTGGTCGTTTATAACAGTGGGGTTTAAAGGAAGAAAATTTATCTCTGCCTATAAAATGCCCGCCAAAATTGTGTCCATTACACTGATCTTTTTGGCCGGACTCTTTAAAATGATCAGGGCAAATCAAGACGGAAAAGCTTCCTTTTACGGAAATGTTATCACAGCGGCCAATCAGATACTACTCATGGTCATATTGGTCGTCGATGGAGATTATGTCATGACCATTCCCAGAATTGCAGGATTCTTAGTGGCGTTGGCTATTATGATAGGGATCGCAAATAATGCAGATGAAGAAGGTGTAGGAATTTAATATCATTTCTTTTCATTTCTTTCATTTCTTTTTATGTTTTTTATGTGCTCTATCGTGTTTGGCGGCGGACAACTCTTGCTGACTTTCGTCTTTAAAATGTTCAGTATCGTTTCCTAAAGACATCCAGCCCTCCGCTTGTTGACGGGCAAAGAATTCCACGCGCGGAAGATCCCCAAATAGCCTAACGATCATGTTGCGTATACATTCTGGCTTGCGCGAATGTTGTCGGCGTGGCGTCATCACTACCGGCGTAGAAGAATCGTCCAATAACGACAGAAAATTCACGCGACAGTCCGGATCGTCCGTCGAACCTTCCTCGTGCACAATCTGGGTCATCTTATTCTGACCACGATCAGCCTCGTCCGGCAATAAACGTTTATAAGAGGCAATCCTGCCACGGACAGCAAGCAAACATAACTCAGCATTGGAACGGGTATAATAACCCACACCAAAGGCGGGTTTATCGCCGGCAGCGGTTGTTTTCACCCAATTCACAAAACAAGTCTTATACTTAAATCCCCATGCTTTAATGACATCCAAAGATTCTTGCAATAAAGGCATTGTTGCCCACAATAATAATGCGCAATCCTTCTTACAAATGCGTTCAACTGCAGGACCAAGCTCTGTCAATTCCTTAATCGTCATGGATGGATACAAAAGTTCGCCATTCTTACGCTTTAAAACACCCGCCTTTACATTTTGCTGATATTTCCAAGGAGGATCCGCATATATGATATTCACAGAATCTGCGGGAAAATTAGAAAGTTGTTCGGAGATATTCTCTTCGGAGGAACAGGTGGCCGACATTTACAGTTATATTATAGGTTGAATTAAAAATACACTTAAGTTTAACTTATTTTTTATTTATTGTAAGTGCAATCTCCCTTGAAAACCAACATATTCAATACGTTGAAAAGTACGAGATCGAGAACGCCGAAAACGAGACCGGTGACGGCAACGGCATAAGGATTGTACTGGCCGAAAAATACGTTGTAATCGATGTTGTCCGCCTCGTTAAGGCCGTCTTGGGCCACGAACCATCCGACAAGGCCGGCGAAAAGGCCGAGATTGACGGCAGACACAACCCACTGCAATCTCTGGTGGAGACCAATGAAATCGTCCCAGTGAGCGGCGACCGACCAGATGAAAGCCAAGACATTGATCACCACAACTGCTGTTGAAATATTGAACAACTGCAGATTCTGATTCTCCGCATCAAATTCGGTGACCAAAGCCACACACTCCGTCGCGTCCTCGTCCGCTGTGAGATCTAAAGAGGCATTGCTTGCACCTACTAGGTTGCATTTAGTATACGCCGCAACGTCCTCCTCGCTTACAGTCACCGTTTGATTCAATGCGCCAAGGACCAAAGAGCCCAAAAGCAACATCATCAGGTAAACAACATTATTGTAGTATCCGCGTGCTGGAAGTCCGTGATCTTTTAAGAAACCCATTATATATTTATAATACACCGGCACCATTTATATACGTCCAAATCATAACTTGTGCATTAGGTCGAAAATGTCGCGCCACAACCACACATCGACGCCGCATTGGGATTATGGAAAATGAAACGAGAACCCATCACATCTTCTTGCCAATCGATCTCTGTACCCAGTAAATGAAACAACGATTGCTCGCAAGTATGCAACAACACACCCGCCTCCAATGTTTGCGTTTCAGTTGCGGCAGGCTTTTCAGAACATGGCTCCAACACATACTCAAACCCATTACAACCGCCAGACTTGCAATAAAAAAATAACTCTTTCGAACGTTTTAACATCTCACGGGCCGCCAAACTTGAAACGCGAATGGCCATTCGACAAAGACATCCAAACTTTTATACCATAAGACTATAAAAGTTCAAAAGACCATCACAAATATGTTTGCATACAATCATCTACAGAAAACACTACAGCCACTCATCACAGACAACATACCACAACAAGCCATTGATTCAGTCAAACAGATCGCAGAAAAACATAAAGGAGCCATAGAACTTGTAGGAAATTACTACGAGACGTGCCAATCTCATGTTCAATTCCTTCAAGACATGCTCGTGAACGTTCAAAAGACACTGATCGAAAATGGCGTAGAATTCTCACAAAGGGGACTCACCAATGCCAGAGACAGACTTATGCCCATCTTTCAACAATTCAAACAACAAACAACCAAAACAGATCAAGTCACACATGCCATACTACTTCTCATTATGGACTACATCAATGAATCTCCATGGAATGGCGGCATCACGCTAGAAACGGCGCCGACGATTGCAGTACTATCTGTTAACGTATTCCTGGTCGGGTTTGCGTCGTCATTGGTCGCCATCGCAGGTATACAACAACGTTTAACCAAAGATACAAAAATATAAATATAACATTCAATCACTAAAATTTTCGTAAATATAACATTCAATCACTAAAATTTTCGTAAATATAACATTCAATCACTAAAATTTTCGTAAATCAATGACCAAAATTTTAGTAAATCAATGACCAATGACCAATTTTTTGGTAAATCAATGACCAATTTTTTAGTAAATCAATGACCAATTTTTTGGTAAATCAATGACCAAAATTTTAGTAAATCAATGACCAATTTTTTGGTAAATCAATGACCAAAATTTTAGTAATCCCTGGCCAATTTTTTGGCAAATCAATGACCAAAATTTTAGTAATCCCTGGCCAAAATTTTAGTAATCCCTGGCCAATTTTTTGGCAAATCAATGACCAAAATTTTAGTAATCAATGACCAAAATTTTAGTAATCAATGACCAAAAAATTGGTCACGACAATCAATGACCAAAATTTTAGTCACGACAAATCAATGACCAAAATTTTAGTAAATCGATGAGATCTCTGACCAATTTTTTGGTCACGACAATCAAGGACCAAAATTTTAGTCGTCAGAACGACAAATCAATGTCGGCTTCAGTCAACATGTCCCGACCAGAAGTCATCCTATGTGCCCATGATGGAATCGCAGTTATAGACCTGCACACCATCCAGGACCTATGCCCTCCGATTCTTTGTCGCTTTCTGGGCCTATCTGATGATTCGATGGCGGCGTGCACCTTTAAGGAGGCCGCGCGCGACGAACAGGGAAGACTAACGTTTGCAAAACATTTGGACATTTCTCGTTCTAGTTTTCAAGCATGCATCACTTTTATCAAGACCGGTTATGTTGGTTCAATAGAGGTACTTGTCCGAACTATGGACATTCTAGGAGGCTCGGAAAGGCTAGATGCGTATGTTGCAAAGAAACAGGCCGAATTAGAAGCCCGCGAAGCCCATGAATTGGAGAAACTATTGTCTGAACGAACAAATCCTATGACTCCTGAAGCAGATGTGGATCATCTTTATATTTGGCGGGCTGGACAAACCGGATGGTCTCAGGGTGTGAATTCTGAAGATTGGTCTATGACTGTTCATACGGGCATTGCCATAGATTATTGGTGGCGTATGCGTCTCGTTCTCGACGATGAAGACGACGAAGAGATAGAAGAACTATAAAGGCGCAATGAACAATGAAGCGGAATGTCCCTCCGAGAATTTTTTGACGAACTTTCAAAGCAATATGATTGCAATCAGATGGAGCATTTGCACATAGAATTAGCTCGAGAAATGTGGCTCCACGGTAATTATGAATATATGTTAGAATTATTACAACCTTTACAATTGCCTCAAAAATATATCCACGCCTTAGTACCAAAGAGGGTATAAAAGTGATCTATTTGTACAATTAATGAGATATATTTTATCCTTTTTATGTTTATTTGTATTTGCGCGGGCTCGCACGATTTACAAAGTGTATGAAACGGGCCAATGTCTGGTTCCGGCCTCGCCTATCACCGAAGTATCTAAATGCCAACAACAATCCCAAGCCATCGGCTGGCCAGACGATTCGGCAACTTCAGTGTCTTTTTCGAGTTATTTGCCTACAGGATGTATTTTAAAAACAGCTACGGATGATTTACGTGTATATGCAAAAGATAGTGCATTAGATTGTTCGTCGGATTACAAATGTTTGTGCGAGATTACCGCTGAAGATTGCGCGCCCGGATTAAACCGCGCTGCTTGTTTATGTTCAGACAATGTTTGTACGCGTGAAACGGGTCTCGTTTGTTCGTCTGGCTCTTGTTCGCATGCCCCCGAATGTTTAGAAGGATTGAATGACGATGTTTGTTGGTGTGGCTCTGCTCTAGATTGTACTCCTCTATCAGGACTGAAGTGTTCTTCTGGCTCCTGTTCGCACGCCGAAATATGTCCTAATCGTGTTGGAACAGTCTCGAATGTGGAGACGTGTCGGTGTGGATCTACAGACTGTTCTTCGGTCATCGGTTCATATTGTCATTCGGAAAGTTCCACTTGTCGTGCGGCATGTCCGGGTGGTACGTACGTATCCCATTTGTTACAATGCGAACCGTGTGATAAGAAAGGTTATTATTGTCCTTCTGGCTCTACTCAGTCGTCTTCCTCCTTTAAATGTCCAGCGGGGCGTTTTGGGGATATTTCTGGTCTAAAGTCAGCAGACGAATGCAAGCGATGCGCCGCTGGACGTTATTCGATTATTCCCGGTATAACATCTGGTGACCATTGTACTGGGCGTTGTTCGGCGGGTAAATGGTCTTCAGAGGTTGGACTCTCTTCGGACGAACTTTGTCTTGGGCGATGTCCCGCCGGTACATTTTCTCATGAAATGGGGCTAGTATCTGACACACAATGTATGGGCAGGTGTTCGGCGGGAAAGTGGTCTTCAGGAATTGGCCTGACTTCGGATGATCAATGTTCATTATGTTCGGCGGGTAAATGGTCTTCGGAGATAGGTCTGACTTTGGACGATCTTTGTCTTGGCCGATGTCCAGCCGGTACATATTCCGATAAAACGGGCCTCATATCTTCTGAACAGTGTAAGGTATGTGCCTCTAACAAATATCAAGACGAAATCGGCAAAACCATTTGCAAAGGATGTCCTGACAATAAGATCATTGTAGATACTGCGACGCCCAGCAAGCATGACTCTGTGGACGATTGTGAGATTGTCGTTCCTGTCTGCGATGCTTCTGAATATCTGGAAGACAATCAATGCAAAAGTTGTTCGGAATCGTTTACTTGTGACGGTACTGTCAAACTCGATTGTCCTCCTGGCTTTTATTGTCCGGGAGATGGCCCTGCTATCGCTTGTCCTATGGGGCGCTATGGCGAGTTAAAAAGCCAAATAAATGCGGACGACGCTTGTACCCAATGTTTGGCCGGTACATATCAAAACGTTATTGGCCAAACATATTGTTCTAGGGGATGTCCGCGCGGGAAATTTGGTGAAACAAAAGGCGCAGAAAACGAAGAAATGGGTTGCCGTGATTGCCCTCGCGGATACATGTGCGCATCATTGTCCATGAATAGACCTGCCCATTGTCCTCTAGGTTCATACCAAGATGAAATAGGACAACAACTGTGCAAATTTTGCCCACTAGACACGTATTCCGAAACAATTGCCACGACAGAATGCGTGACATGTGGCTCCACAAAAGATGGAAAACCATTAAGAACCACGGGCTTGGGCGCAAATAGCCGGACACAGTGTGAGTTCGTCGCCAAGACCTGTCCTACAGGCCAAAGGCCCAATACCAAAGAAGTGTGCGAGGCATGTCCGAAAGGATTTTATGGAAACCAAAAGGGGACACGATGTATCCTTTGTCCAAAGGGATTTTCACAATCAAAGCCCGGCCAACAAACATGCGATATATGCAATTCCTATAGATGCAAAGCGTTGTACGGTTCAACCGATTCGTCAGAACGCCCGCCAGAAATGTGGGAACCATCATTTCATAAAATAGTCCACGAAATAGATTCAAACCCATTTCCAGTTGAAATTGTGGTCGTGTATGGTTCACTATTGTTTGTTATCATGATTATCATCGGTTCGCATAGATTTTGTCCCGAATGTTTCAAGCATGGAGATCTCATGTTTTCCGGGGACCATATCGTGGAAGACACGCACGCCAGGAGAATTTTAGAGACAAGACTCGGGGCATCATTCACACTGAGTTTGCCATTTGTAGTGGCTCTGATCGCAGTCTTTATATTCACTTCAGAAAACAAAATTATTACCAATGGACTTATACCCATTGCAACCACTGAAATTGCGTCCCGAGACGGCCTGTACAAAAACATACATATCACATACAAAACAGAATCAGCCTCAAAGGCAGACGACTGTTCAGATATTAAAATACACACACAACTTAATTGTTCAAGCAAACAACAACTCGTAAGCCCATTCGTCTGTCAAATCAATGCAGAATGCGTCATCAATCCTCCTTTTGGGGGACAACATGATTTTTCTATTGAAATGGCAGACCAGTGGCAATCAGCAATCGTTAATATTGTAACAGACGTCTGGAACCATTCACAATACAATATTAGCACCGTCATTGAACCACAAGACCCACTCGCAGGGACCCTGGAACTGCCATCCACTATAGATTATGACGTCATACGTTCAAAAAGCCATGACCACCAGAAACAAAAAGTTGATTATGGATTACAAATGACCACAAGAAACAAACACTTTATGACCACCGAAATTGGAACTGAATATGGCACGCACGTCACTACATTAAGATTCTTCTCTACAGAGACACTATTCGTCAGAGAAAGTAAAACCAAATTAGGGCTGATTACACAAATAGGAACTGTTCTAACGCTTACTTTGTCCGCAATATCAGGACTAAGAGTAGCAAAATTAGGAATAGAAAAATGTATTGACAAATGTTACACCAAAATGTTTCGAATAGTCCCAGAGGATATTCACAGAAGGGTCACCATCCTAGAAGAACGGGATCATATTGAAAACGAACGAGGGCAAAGGCACGAAACGAACAAAAAAAAGACCGACGAAGTAGAAATACACACAGATGAAGTCACAGGAAGAAAATACACATATAATCCAGTCACTAGAAAATCAGTTTGGTTGACACTATAAAAAGCCAAAGATTTATATTATTTTAAACTTTATGTCATATATACCACTAAAAGATTTAAGCGTGTCGGAAAGGAAACCAAGGTTCAATAATACCACACACAACGCTATATTTTATACATTACACGTTATATCAATAGCTTTATTTACAACCCTATATTTCATCCGTTCGAATGACACAACTACCACTATAAATTGGTATAATTATGATGAAAATACAGATACGCTTCATATAGGTGCCAAAACAGTTGTTATTGGAATTAAATCACTGGAAAGAACTTTAGGGTCGGTCGAAAAAATAAAACCAAAATTAGTAGTGCATGGATCTGTACAATCTACAGAACTTGACGTGGAAAAAGATGTTATCTTTCGCGGTGACACGAAGCTAATACACGGCAAAGATGGCAAAGATGGCTTACAGGGATTGCCCGGCAATGATGGCAAGGATGGTAAAGATGGCCAAGATGGCTTACAGGGATTACCCGGCCAAGATGGTAAAGATGGCTTACAGGGATTACCCGGCCAAGATGGCAAAGATGGCAAAGATGGCCAAGATGGCCAAGATGGCAAAGATGGCTTACAGGGATTGCCCGGCAAAGATGGCAATGATGGCAATGATGGCAAAGATGGCTTACAGGGATTGCCCGGCAATGATGGCAAAGATGGCCAAGATGGCTTACAGGGTTTGCCCGGCCAAGATGGCTTACAGGGTTTGCCCGGCAATGATGGTAAAGATGGCCAAGATGGCTTACAGGGATTGCCGGGCAATGATGGTAAAGATGGCTTACAGGGATTGTCCGGCAAAGATGGTAAAGATGCTTCCAATGAGTGGTGGAAATACGACCATGAGAATGGTATTTTACATGTCTTGTCCAATGTAACCACTATGGTGACGTTGGACGTATCAAAAGACGCCTTTGTACATGGTATGATGACGACATCTGATTTGGATGTGTCTGCTCCTCAACACGAACCTATGAATCTTAATCCTTAAAAATAAATCTAAAATATTGAAAGGGGATCCCGTTTAGGTATTCTTATAATAATGGATGACTTTTCCGTTGGTGATTGATCGTGGTGTAAGTCGTTATTTGTCAACTGTAGATTTCATGTCATTTCGCAAGACGAGTCGTACTCATTACCATGATACTGAAGCTTTCGAGATCCGAGCTATGAAGTTGCCATTGAATTGTCCAGGACTTCGAGTAAAACAAAAGATTGGTTTGCATTATTTGCTAGGTTGGGCTTTGAATTTCGATGCAATGATTGGTTCCCATGAATGGTGCCAGAAAATAGTAAATTGGCTAGATTATAGGTCTTCTATAAAAATCATCTATATTTTTTTGAAAAATTATTGTATTGATTTTTTTCAGAAAATGACGATGGTGGAATTATGTGGACGACAGCGGGTGATATGGCTGCGTCTTTGTCACCGTAATTCACGACTATTTAAGCGCAGTTCGTTGGACTATTTATGCGATGAGCGCCCAAGAAAGCGCTTGGCCGATACGTTTTCAATGTACGGAAATTTACAGCAATGTCATTGCTGACCCATTTGTCGTATTTTTTCTGTCTGTCCGAACGGTGCCGAGGTCGTTGACTGTAACGGAGGCCTCTGAAGAAACTTGGAGTGAATTTGCAAGGACGTCCGTCCCAGATGAATTGGCTTTCGTTGGCCAGATGTATTGTAGTCGGTTAAATGATGATGGTAATAAAGTTTCGCAATATTTGGGTTCTTTTGTTGTGGATCTTTCTACGGTTTGTCGGCAAGAATATACGTTTGTAGTGAGAGATTCGTCTTCTAAACAACCTCTTCGTACGGGTCAAATTACAATGAAGTTTGAAATGCCTGAGGATTTCAAATTAAATCCGTTGCGCGTGCAAAATCAACAATTTGCGAGGCAAATGTACACTGCTGCTGATGCAAATCTAACATTGATCAATGGTTTTAGTCCACGAGGATTGCCTGGTATTGTTTCGGGTCTTCACTATGTACATTCGCCTTATTATGTAAATCATTTGGGCGTAACGCTTCCTGCTGGTGCCTTTTGTATGATACCAACTTCATTGGAAGACGATAAAAGCAATGCGATCCGTTCTCATCGTCAACGTTTCATAGTAGCATTGGCTAGAAATTGCATGTCACCCGCTGATTGGATGGCGGGTATCCAGGATATGATGAACAATTCTTTGAAATCTCGGCATTTAAGATGTTTGACTGTGGTAGCCGATGCTGTAACATTACACGCTCGTCTAGACATGTATTACACGCCCGATGTTCAATTATTGCCCGAGTCCAAAGGTACTGAAAGATGGTCTGTGCCCAGAGAACCCGATTCGAAAGGTGGTCAATCGTTTACAGGCGATTGCGAGGATTTTGCGCGCGAAGTGTACCAACAATGCAAAGAAATCAGAGAATGGATCAAACCGGGAGAAGATTCCCTAATGTCTCATTTGTCCAGCGTACTACATATGTATGTACCCACCATAGAACAGGGAGCAGTAGACTCTGAAGCACATAGCAAATACATTACATATGATGCCGCGTATAGAAACCATATATGGGCGGCTCTACATCCTAGAAACGCTTGGCGCACTAAAATACACGGGTTAACTATGCCAATCAATGACGCCGCCCTTTACAAAGATTTTCCCGAACAAAAGTGTGAGCGAACACTGCCGCTCTTGCATTTGGAAGGGACTGGTGATGTTTATCCGGTTGTTACGTGTAGAAAGCCTGGTTATATTGCCAAGATGGTTGCGCGTTCTAAAGCCATTCAAACAAATTGGCCGTTTGTCATTGGAACAACGACACCGGATATGTCCTTACAATGTGACCATAAATCAACTTTTTATAAATATGCGATCGCATTCATGACCGACATTTTCAAAGATCATGGTCTTTTAGACTATACTTATGTCACGGACAGAACTTATGGCGTTTCCATTTATGACTGGGCACGCGGCAAATACAATTTCAGGCCGTCCACACAACATTCGCCAGAAATTATGGAGAATATTCATCATATGATCAGACTAGAAAGACCCATTTTGCCCATCACTACTGAATCTCAAGTTATCAAAAAACATAAAGGTTCCGGCTATTTCCTGAGATTTGGCAGTACGAGCGCAATAGATGACGAGTATAGCATGCAAGGGGAGTACCAAGTGGGTTCGCACAAATGGTATGAAGTATACTTTAAGGTAGATGACTCGAAAGGGTCCTCCTCCGAAATAGATGTAAAATAACTCTTTTTTTTTTTATAAAAAATAACTGTATAATAGTGCCATGAATAAGAATAAATGTCTTGTCGTTATTGTCCGTTGTTCGACGGAAGAAAATTCCAGTACGGTCCAGCATGTGCATTTGCCAATGGAAGAAGAAGTCTATTGGTTTATTATCCGCTGGGAAGTGGCAAAACACTTGCTTCTGTTCATGGCGCGGCCACGTTTTTGGACAAATATCCGGACGGAAAAATAATCGTTCTGACTACACTATCCAATATAAACACTACGTGGAAAAAGGCCATCAAAATGTATCGTAGAGCAATGCCTGGCCAATCCGGAAGAGCGCTCAAACATGCCGAGGTTCACAACCCCGACTGGTGGTATTCGCAAAATAATGACAAAGTAGCCCATTACAACAAAATAATGGGACAAATAGCGGAAGATAAAAAACAGAATTATACACGCCGCCAATTGCAAAAAATGACGGCGTATGAGTTATTACGAATTTCCAACAAATCGGAACATAAACGCGCCTTTAAAGATGCGGTCAAACAAAGCTCCGGCTCCAAGGACCTGAGTATGTTACAATTGTGCGTGCCCGATGTACCTTTCTGTTTAATCGTGGACGAATGCCAAGAATATATCAATTTGTCTGCCCAGACAGAGCTCGTCCAGAATTTAGCCGATTCGTCCAAATTTACAATGCTGTTGTCTGCGACTCCTGTTCACGATTCTCGGAGATTGAATGGCTTAAGAGACTTGCTACATAATCCCAGAGACCTTACGTCGTCCATTGTGTGGACCGATTTTTCAGAAGACGTGCCAGAGGTTGTTGATTCCGATCTAAGATACGTTCAAATGACTACGGAAGAATGGCGCGCCCATCAAAAAGCAGCCCGTCAAAAAACATCCACCGGGGCCTCTGAAAACGCTTATCTCACAAAATCGAGACAAAGATGTAACAACGAGTCTAAATGGAGACAGATCAAAGAGCAAATAGAAGAGGATATCCGCGAGTCGGTTCCGGGTGTACCTGTGAGGATTGTGGTCTATTCTTTCTTTCGTGCTTTCGGTGTCGATGGATTTTTCAAGTTTTTAAAACGCGAATGGAAATGCAAGACTGAGAAAAAACGGCTTGTCCACGAACTAGGATCTAGAAAAATCAGAGTCGCAACAAATATAGACAATACTCTCGCGTGGTTCAACAAGGATAGTTCTCGGGCAAAAATCTTGTTATTGACGAGTAAAGATGGTGTCGGTATTTCTTTGAGGAATGTGCGCTGGTTTCATTTGATGGAACCGCAGTGGTCGGACGCGGAAGATCAACAGGCCATTGGCCGCGCCGTTCGAAAGGGATCGCACGATTTGGTAGATCCGTATGTTCAAGTTTTTAGATGGTTGGCAGTATCCCCGCAACATATTAGAGGACTATCGGCCGGTGAAAAGGTTCGGGCACATATGAAAGAGAAGAAGAGACGCACGGACGCGTTGTTAGTACGGATGTCTAGAGCGGGCGACCGATACCTAGAACATTTGTTACGGATTACAAAAATTTGTATGAAAATTGTAGATATACATTAAATTGTGTTTCATTTTATTTTTGATTTTGGTTTTCGGAAGACACGAGTCGGCTCCAAAACACAGTATAAATGTGTTCATGGGGTGCATAAATTATGCCCGATGTATTGCTCCTTTTATTCACGGGGCTTATAGGTCTCGTCCTTTCGTATTTGGTCGTGACCGTGTTTAATGTTGGTGGTAAGCCCGACGAGGCATTGAATCGGGATTTGGAGGCTATGTTGATGCAGATCAGTATTCAAATCACAAATATAATTTTTTTGCCATTGAATGGATTTTGGGCGATTGGGACTGACCTGACGTCCGCTGTTACGGGTCGTGCAAAGTGGATTGTGGCCTTTGGATTGTTTACAGCGGCAACCTTTTTGATGCATTATTATCATTACGAGGTGTTGTCTATTATCGACGACGGATGGACGTGTGCGATTGTGCCGATCATGCGTAATATCATTACTCCTTTGTTGCAGATCCAGAGGGTTTTGTTTGCTATTTTGACACCGGTTGTGAATGCGTTTATAATCATTCAGGCTCAAATTATAAAGGGATGGTTGTCTACTTTTGCGCAATGTTCTCATATTAATTTGTTTGAGATTTTGACTGAATTTTCGATGTCCATTATCACTGGAACGCGTTCTATAGCGAATTTTTTTGGGTATGGTTCTGCTGACGATGGAAATTTCTATACGAATGATTTCAACATCGATCAGCCTGTGAAACACGCTTTGGCTGCAGTTTCTGTATCTCAAAAAGTCTTGGCTTGTGCTTGCAATCGTTTCGAGCCATTGTTTAATATAGCATTTTTCGTGACTATGGAGCCTCACGTCGTGGCAGCCATTGACAATGGGTTTCAGGTATTGGTTCGTGCGGCCCAGATGGTGTTCAATTTATTGTTCAAAAAATTCCCGGATATTTACAAGGTATCCTTCAAGTTGGAGCGTGCTTTGAATGAGGGTGGTCTTGCTATGGATTCGATCATGTTTAATGTCATGGAAAATTTTATAAAGATGGGTTCACCGGACTTTTCAATGGTAAAAAAGCCCGAGGAGGGTCCCTTTACAATGGCTACACAAACGGCGTCTGCAGCGGTCCATGCGGCAGCGACAGTAGCCATTAATGGACCGCTGCATGTGTTGGCTTCTTTTGATCCAGAAATGACTGCCTTTAAGCCAGAGATCTGGTCATTGGATCGTTCCTTTTCTTATTTGAATCGAGCGGTGTATAATGGCGCGGTTCTTCTTCAGTGGTTGGTGTATGTGATGGAGCGTTTGGTGACCGATACGTCAAATATTGGTGCTGTATTTACGGATAAGAATACTCCGTTGGAATTGAATTGTGATTGGGCGCGCGATGTCGAAGATCACAAATATGTGTCTATTTCGTATACTGCTGGGTGTTCGTTGTATAATATGGGCATTATTCCTTTGAATACGGCGCATATTGCGTACGGAACCGTGGTCGAGTTGTTGACAAAATCTATCTTTACACAAGAGCAGAATATTTTCCGAACGTTACAACGTTGGGAGGGTCCGACGATTGCACGTAACAAGGTCTATACCTGCGAAGACCGAAAACAATTGACCGCATATGATTATGTAGCTGGTAAAAGTTATAACAAAGAAGGTGGATGGCTATGGACTCAAGATCGTGGCAAATGTAATTGTGAACTTAATTATGGGTTTACATTGGGCGAAAAGGAAGGTTTTTACAATCCTTGGTGTGGCCAGCCTAATTTGAATTTCGACGTGTTTGCCCCGATGGATGCATTGGTGATGCATGTATCGCATGGTGTGTTGGGTCCTGGATTCGGCGACGCCTTTCCGTTCATAGATCCTATTCAAAATATAGAGATTGATCTTCAGGTGGGGTCTAAATCTATTCAAAAGTCGATTGCGTTGCCGTTCCCGTTGCCCCCATTGACGCGAACAGCCATTGAATCCCTTCGAGTGATGACGCGCGTGGTTTTGAGTTTTGGCGACATAGTGACTGGGCATTTCTTCAATTATCCTGTAAATTGTGGTCATGGTCTGAATGCAACTCAGCTTGCAACCAAATGGGAAATTGAACAGTGTACCAAATGGAAAGATAATATCGTTGGTGGTAAATGTGACGAGTATAGTTGGCCTGGCGACCCAGGCAAATTAACCAATGAGATTAAACGGTGGTATGCATGCGACAAAAAGAAATACAAGCCGTTAAAAAAGCCCGGCTCTAGAACCGAACTGTGTAAGAAAAATAACAACGAGGGAGGGTGTATGTGTTCATATTTACAAGATTTGACGCCCGATAGTAAGTGTTTGTGCATTTCTCGCTATCCGGACTTGGATGTGACGGCTTCGTCTCAGCAAGTAGGGGATCTTATTGAGAAACGTTTTACATCCGAAGATGTCGCGCATCATTGGTGTAATTCCATGATTGTGGAATGGACGTTTCAGAATACGGCAGCATTTGCGGATGCGCTTGATTATATGGTGTCTCTTGGGCCGATAAACCCGACGTGTGATGTGATGGATCGTTTGATTGAAAACAAAGCTCTTGGTGTGGACGAGTTGGATCAAAGATCAAAGTCTGCTTATTTGATTGAGAATACCCCCACTTTGGAATTTACCGGCCAATTTATGGATTCAAGTACTAAATTGAACCATATTAAAGATCTATATTCGGATACGCGTGCCGGGTGCAAAATTAAGCCCGGAGAATGGATTACCGCCAAGGATGAAAGAGGTAATATTATATACGAGAAGGATGCAGATGGTCAATATACGGATAAGCCGGTGCAAATAATGTCTGATATGTCTTGGTCTTGTGATGCGAGCAATAGCTTAAAATCAGTATCTGAGATCCTAAAATTGACGAAAGACAAAGACGAGGAAAAGGCAGGTTGTCGTATTTGGGGGCGTGACGATTTCTTTTGTTCTGCTGGTCTTTTTGTGCGCAATTCAAAACGCTTATCTATGAATGTCGCTAGGCAAGTTATTAACGATGGATTGGCTATTGTAGCTGGTAATTACGCGGATGTAAATTTGCGTACATTGCCTCGTTTATGTGATTATGAACGTCAGCAGGGCGCTATTGCCGCAATGATAGCGGGAATTATACCAAAGGTGTCCCAGGAAGTGAAGCAAGTATTTGCGCGTTATATAAATATGATTTTACAGCAGGTATTTGTGCAGCCTTTGCGCATTATGTTAACGTTTTCTCAGATGTCCACGGAAATCGTGACCAAGTTATTTTCTGGAGGTGGTGTGAAAGCATCAGACATGAAGTTGATCTTTAAAGAAGGCGTGGACACGATCATAAACAGTTATTTGTTGGCTTTCCGGTCATTCTTTAAAAATACCGGCGACCTATTGAACGCAATTTCATCTGGATCCGGCGATATCTGTGACACTATCATCGATATTATCAAAATGTTGGAACAGGCGCTCACGGACGGTGTGATGCGAATTGTGAATCTGACCCTAGACGCGATTTTCAATTTTATAGCGGCTCTTAACGGTGATGCAGGGGCTATTGGCCCATTTTTCACGGCGGTGTTCTCCTTGTGGGTGGAAATTCAGACCCTACTGTTGAAAAAGATGTGGGAGATTCTTGGTAAAATTTTTGATTTCTTTCGACCTGTGGGGACATTTTTCAAAGTTTTGTTATGGGGAGTGTGCAACGCACTCAATTTCGTCATGGCCGCTCTCAATGTAGCCATTCGTACTATCAGCCTTGGGACGATAGGACTAGATTGGGACCCTATGGAATGTGTCAAACCATTGCGTTCTGGCATCCATGGGAATCATACCGCGGGCCCTCTCGGCAAACATTTCTTAAGAGAACATGATAATAAACATATTACTAGAAGGGTGGCCGAAGCATTGGACTGGGACGGCAATTCAGTGTGTGATCATTTCATGATGGGTTCGGCAGAATATGCTTACACAGATTTGCGACCATTAGAACAAGCAAAATGGTTCGAATGTTTGGAATTCAAGTTAATTGGTGTAGAAATTGCAAAATTTCTACAGTCGCCAACATTCCCGACAGATGTGGTTTATAATTGGAAACGAAAATACCTACTTGCCTTCGATCTTTTCAGAGCCATCAAAGTCATTACAGAAACGTATGTGCAAAACGCCAAAATGGATTGGGTGCAAGCGCGATTCTTACTCATAGACGAAGGCCTTGACGCAGACCTCTACATACGTCTTACGCAATATGTACTGTCGTTCGCCGGACAAATTTTATCCTCTGTACAGATGACAAATGTGCTCGATTTTGTATTTGAGGCTATTGATCCGGAATATAAGAAAGAGGGAAATCCCGGAGCCATCGCAACCGCCTGGCAAACCATTTCCGCCGCCAAAAACATATACCAGGATAGTACCAATCTATGGATACAGCGAGACGCCAGTCAACAGTGGTGGAAAGCTGTAGATGCGTCTTACGAAGCGCATGGCCATTTGCAACACTGGTGGTCATCCATTGGAAAAGATATTCCCGCCAAGCAAACGCATACAGAGAGAGTCTTCAACAACTTCAAACAGCATCTCGGCTCTAAATGGAATAAAATACCATCTTTTACGCGGTTACATTCTAAAATCCACAAAGAACTAAAAATGCCACTGAATACAGACATTCAAAGTTGCGCAGAACGCGGAAAACCCGGTTGGTGCACAGATTGCAACGTTTTTGACAATATTATACAGACAACCGTCGAACAAGGCCAAGCGATTGGAACATTTTATTCCACAAGATTTCCAAAAATATTAAATAATGTCACTGAATATTTCAACCAACTCGGAGAATACAATTCCGAATTCTTTGAGGGGACATTCAGTAGACTTGAAGAACAAACACCAGATAAACCAACTGTCCCAAAGACCAGCATACGGTGGACATATCACGTCAAAAACGATTGGGTTAATCTATTCTCTGATTTTGGCGAATATATGACAAACTCATCGCATAAAGACATCTGGCTTGGTCAAATCGACAGATTTTTAGGCGCATCCAGACAATTCATTACTTCAGAAAACGATAACTATGTCCCCTTTTTCGGGTATAGTTTTTTCCACATGTACGACTACATTCTTTTCAGCAAATGTGACATGGACGAAAGCATATACGTCACCACCACCACTGAAGAAGAAAGATTGGACAGAATAGACACTGCCCTCATTGTATGTGCATTGGTCATTCTGTTTATTATCACAAACACCACATGGTCCATTATTCCACTCGTCTGGTTGGCCAATACCATAGTCATCGCGGCCATCGTCGAATTCCTCTATCTGTGGATCGTATACGGATATTTCATAAATTGTGTACCCATCATACCATATACACTCATGGAAGACTTCAACGCATGGTATCATACAAGATTAGAACCAGGATGCTTTTACAAAGCGTTGCCATTTATCGCAGTCAATGCCTCTGAAGACACCTGCCTGACATGCGCCATACGACAAGAATACACAAACTGTGCAGAATATACAATCGCAAATTACGAAGACGGTATGCTACCACTCAGTGAGTTTATGGACGAATATGGCATAGCATGGCCATTCTTATTTTGGGTCCGATGGAAATGGCCGTCCGTAGCCATATTTCTAGTTAGAAACGGTATCATCGAGTTTGAATCTGTTATAGGAAGATTGGCTATGGGAGCTTGGCAGCAAGCTCCAGTAGACCCCATATGGATAGATTGCTATAACGCCATGTGGCTGGACAACATTGTAACGGGAGCCGCCGCCGCTCTAGCAGGATACATAGCTGTCAAAATGATGTTTATATTGGCACAAACCGCAATACAGATTGGCATTTTAGTCATGTATATCTATACAACCCTAACGTATATGTCACTTGCCGTAGAAAAATCAGTAGTTGTAAACTAAAATAAAGAGTAAAAAACATTATTTAAAGACAATCTCTAAAATGGAAAAAAATGGCACTAAAAACAGGAGATATATTACTCTTTAATGAACATCCGAATGGATGGATAGACAGCTTTGTTGACAACACCATCAAATGCTTCACAAAAAGCAAATACTCTCATGCCGGGTTCGTGATCGTAGACCCTGAATGGGCTCCAAAAGGCACATATGTTTGGGACTCTTCCGAACATCACGTACCAGACCCACAAGACAATAAAATTAAATTCGGTATCGCTCTTGTCCCCATCAAAGACTATCTTTCCACCCAAAACAATCACATCAATCTGTACAAACGCTCGCCCGTAGATCCAGAAACATACAAATTATTCACCAAAGAATTTCTAGACAAATTACATACTGCTGTGTACGGAAAACACTACGACCTTACTTTTGGCCATTGGCTAGCAGGATTCCTACGCGTTCTCATACCAAGATCCACAAAGACATTCTTTTGTTCCGCATTCGTAAGCTATACACTCACACAAGTCGGCATACTTGGCAAATGGACGGATTGGACCATTATATCGCCCGCCGAATTGTCTCATGAACATGACGATGATCTAAATTGGATACATCCCTACGGACCAGACACACTATGGACAGGCAATCCTTAGGATTTTTACCGGTAAACTATTTAGGTCCATACAATAAAAAACAATGTGGCATAAATTATTTTTATCAATAATATTGGTCATCTCCATTTACTCTTATGTTTCTATTTTGTCCAACTGGCAATCAGCACTCCATCTAACCAAAGAAGCCATTTTTGGTTCTTTCGTAACTATCACTGCAATTGCCATATTCACTGCAATTGTCATCACCGCCCTGCTGGCACAACTCTCCAAAAGAATAGCGCCGGAAACGGGGGCCACTCATCCAAAATCTTTGCCGTATCAACTATGGATCACCATTGTATACAGTCGCTCGTGCAATGTATGGACAGAAACTATCACGAAACAACAAACTTTACATGCATGTTCTCACATTTTAACGCTAGGGGCACCCAAAAATATTAATTGGACATGCGTTGAACGATGTGATGGAACTCAAATCAACGAAATGAGAGATCTTCCATTTATCACAAACGATGCTACCTTTCTAAACGCCTCTGCAGATTGCTCGCCATGGTTTGAAGATGATGTACCGGCTCTCGTCTGGACCATGAGCTGGGAATGTTGTATTTTTGGGGCCCTTCTTGTACACGCATTCACTATATTCGCCAGAAAAGAAAAACATCCTCTCGATTTCATAGACATGATCTCATGTTGCGCTACTTCCTGGATCGCATTTGTCCCGCAAACCTACTACAGCATATACAATATTGGCGGGGTATTCAGATTTTTAGGACTCATGCATGCCATCGTACCATTTGAACATAAAATAAAAACTAAAAAACTTATGGGACTTATCATGGTTCTTAAATGCATGTTCGTTGCTCTAATGGGCACAGCCGTCATGTTTGTGGCCGAAAAACCGTGTCATGCTTTACAAGACGACTGCGACGATGGATTTCAACACTTTGGCAATACATTATATTTTGTATTTGTCACGTTATCTACGGTTGGGTTTGGAGATATGGCGCCGAAAACAGTCGCCGGAAAAATCGGCATTGTTTTCATCATCATGGCTTCCATCTCTTATTTACCCAATATTATATCAGACGTACTAGAAATGTGCAGGAAAAGTCATATACACGATAGATTGGACGAAATGCACGAAGATATACGACAAGTGAATTTTTTCATGAACGGTGGAACAAATAAAAAACATAAGAGAAGATCCACACCAAGAGAGAGATTACTTAGTCTTATAAGAAGAAAACCATCAAAAAGAAAGGAACACAAAGAAGTTGAATTGACAACTCTTATGTCTAAATCGAATGATCTTCATTAAAATTTTAAGAGCGCTTGTATTTTTTTCATTTACCAAAATTTTAGTAATCAATGAACAATGACCAATTTTTTCGTCATGACCAAAATTTTAGTTAGAGATGACCAAAATTTTAGTTAGAGAGATGAACAAAATTTTAGTTAGAGAGATGAACAAAATTTTAGTTAGAGAGATGACCAAAATTTTAATAATCAATGAACAATGACCAATTTTTTCGTCATGACCAAAATTTTGGTTAGAGAGATCACCAAAATTTTAGTTGTATATAAGTTAATGTCTCAAAATAAAATGGCGTCTAAAACGTCATCGCCCGAACTTACATTTGATTATATCATGTCCGAACAATTCCTTATAGACGCCGCGGCCAAAAAAGTAGACATAAATGTGAAATTTTCTGGTAAAACAGCGCTCATGTTCACCATTCAAATGTTGAGCGGACGCGTCAAATCAAACAATTTTTATGAACACGCCAAAAAACTCATAGAACTTGGCGCTGATTTAGAGGCACGAAGTAATCATTTTTTGACAGCAATACATTATGCATGTAGGGCCGGTTCGGTCGGCACTCTTAAATTAATTTTAGATGTGGTTGCCAGTTGGCCGGAGCAAAAGCGCATTGACTACATCAATGACAATGGGTCTGGCTCCACGCCATTGTATTATACATGTGAATCTGGCCAACGAAAAATGACACAAATGCTCATCAATACAGCCGTTGATATTGAAAAGAGGACTGGCCGTGAAAAAATGCCCGCTGTCTATTATGCGGCAATGCGTGGTCATTTAAGAATTGTTAAAAAATTCCCAATGGAAATGCTTCGTAAATTCTATCAACCACTCGATTTTAAGGGAAGGGCGAAATCGATTCTTTTGGGCGCAGTGTATGGTAATGAAATAGCTGTTGTGGATTGGCTATTGTGGAAAAAAGTCCCCGTAACTATTGGCGGCCAAAAACCGATACAGCCCATCGATGTGGCTTCCGAGCTGGACGATGACGCTATTTTTAAAAAACTTGTCCCATACATGTCGGACATACAAATGACAAACCAACTTGCAGGTTGGATATTTGATGGGCGAATAGAATTATTCGAAATTGTTATCGTCCAATTTGACAAAAGACATCTAAAAATACCGCCCTGGACCCAACAGGCGAATTTTCTCCTCTGTGCCATTGGAGTGAGGTCAGCTAGTGCTCGAAGGGACACCGAAGAAACCCTCAATAAAACGCATATAGCATTTGCTCTCATTGACCGGGGGGAACCATTAAATCCACCACTCGCGGAGAACAAACACTCATGGGCAATCCATTCTCCACTAACGATGGCTCTTACAACTCAAAACTTGAGAATTGCCCGTTATATGTTGGAAAAAGGCGCCGACCCAAATTTGGGTCTAGGGCTCCGGCCTTTGTGCACGCTTGCATATCAAATATATCCCAGCATCAGGCGGGCCAACAATCCTGACGCCGATATACGCTGGCAGCATGCCTGGAACCTAATGAAACTTTGCCTTGATTATGGTGCTGACCCGGATGAAATCGTTGCTCCCAGATGGAAAGGTCTTCCCGACTACGCAGATGAGGGTCTTTTCATATGTATGATTTACAAATCATATCTTCATGTTGATCGTCGAGACGAACAAGAAAAAGCCCTTCGAACAGAAATATTCAGAGAGTTCGTTAAAAGAGGCATTGGATTTAAGGTGGACTGGCACAATACGCGCGATAAACCTTCTAAACTTGTCACCGAATTGCTGACAAACAGTGGTCTATGGTCGGGAGCCGAATATGATGACGAGGAAGAAGTATATGTAATAGACCAAGAAATTGTAGCGACTAGATGCCCGGATGGATGTCAGTTTTATGGATGTGAACGCACAGAAACACCGATCCGATTGAATACAGAGGGATGTAAACATATCTTTTGTGCTGGCCATGTCCGCAAATTGATTGAAATGCATCAAAAAATAAATGGAGAACGCAGAAGGGAAGGAGGCAATCAATTGGCATTAAAATGTCCTGTTTGTCGCACTCTGGTCAAAGATTTTCAGTTAATGTCTACGGGGCAAGTGGAACATTGGATACAGATCGAACAAAAATTAAAAGCAGCAACTGACGAAGAAAAAACGAAAGTGGCATTTCAGAATGAAAATTTGAGGGCGATTTACAAGGTGTTTGCGCCTAGAAAAACAAAAAAAGAACGGGCTTTACAGCATGTCCGAGCGCGGCTGGCGGCACTAAAGGAAGAATTGGAAAAAATAAAGGACGATGAGCAGCAGGTGGCCGCATGGCATATAGACAAGAAAAAAGAGCTGCAAGCGGCAGGAATAGAGCGCCGTAAAAAACTTAAAAAGGAACAATTTAGGAGTAAAACAAAATTAAACTTTTAAGCTTTCATTTTTGCTTTAATAGTAGCTTGGGGTGTATAATTATGTAATTGTATTTGATTTCGTTCTACACGCCACAGATCATCATCTTTGGGACGTTCTATAGTAATTGTTGGCAACGAACAAGCGCCCGTTCGGGCTTGCAATCGACAAGCTTCAATGTGTTCTTCATATATATGTGTATCACCAATTCGAATGATAACTCTGCCAGGCTCTCTGTCTAGCTGATGAGCAATCAAATGAACTAACAAAGCAGTCGATGCAATATTAAAGGGTAGGCCAAGGAATACGTCTGAAGATCTTTGTGTCATTTGTACGGATAGGCGTCCATCAGATTCGACATAGAACTGGTACATGACATGACAAGGTGGTAGACACATTTGCTGCTGCTGGGTTGGACACCATGCCGATAAAACGATCCTCCTGGAATCCGGATCTGTTTTTAGCAGATCTATAACCGACTTGATTTGGTCAATGCCTTTATTGGTATAGTCGGCATGGCAATCGGTGTATGGAGCTCCAAAGTGTCTCCATTGAAACCCATAGATAGGACCTGCGTCGAAGCCAGTCTTTTCAGAATTCAGATCCCATATATGCACTTTTTTATCGCGCAATTCGTTCACATTGGTTGAACCGCGTAAGAACCAAGCGAGTTCCTCTACAATGCCTCTGAAGAAAACTCTTTTAGACGTTAATAGTGGAAACCCTTCTTTTAGGTCGCATTCGAGAGACGAACCGAAGACTGAAAGGACTGTACCATTCCTAGTTTCTCTGCGGTCACCATGTTGTAGGATATGACTGACAAGTTCTTGATATTGGGATTCGATAGTGGACATTTTGGAGAGATGTTTGAAACATAAATACTCAAAATAAAATAGATTATGGAAAGAATAAGATGATTTTTTTTGCATTGACTTTTTATATATCAAAAGAAATGTCGTCCCGATCCCGAATTAGTGATGAAGATCTTGTCCAAATTTTTGGTCCATCGCCATTGTCTCGCCGTCGAATCCGCCAACTTCTCGGCCACCCGCCTAACAAAGTTGTTTCCGCCGTCATCTTTTCTGCCGTTGAACGCGGCATTATTTCGAAAGTAAATCCTTTAGACGTGGGTTATGGCGGTCATCGGCGCCAGTGTTATACAGTTATGTAGCGGAGTATTTAAGACTAGGATCGACAGTCAAAAAATGTCTTCAAAAAATAGTTTAGAAAATTGTCAGCTTGGTTCTTTGCTTGAGAGTTCTACAGATGTTAAAATATACACATGTGAAGATTTCAGAGGTAATGTGGAAGTTAATGTGGGTCATTATATGTATCTTTTTTATTGTAAAGATCTTTCTAGATCAAAGAACATGTCTGGTGAATTTCCTATTCAGTCATTTGATATGAGAGTGGAGAGTGTAACGCCCGGAACAAATAATTTTATTAAGTTGAATATTGTAGAAGCAAGCTCACTGGATGAAAAATTGCAGCTGTTGACGGCCGCAATCCCCGTATAGATATTGGTCAGCACACTTGTAGATATGCAACGTTGTTCAATTTTAGTAAATTTAAAAAATCCAGCGCATCTGCCGCGGGGTTTGCCTTAATTTCGTTCCATTTTTCTCTAAACAACTCATGCTTACCAACCGGTAAATATTCTTGTATATCTTTACTCGCCACTGTCCATATACCAGTGATCGAGGCAATCTTTGCCACTACGCAGATCGTTTCCCAGATATGAGAACGCTTTTTGAAATTTTGCGGTCTTGGTCCGATTTTATTAGGGTCGATATCTCTCAATATGGCCGTCAATCTGTCCATATGATTAAGTTGTTGTGTTTCCTGGTCTTCAGACTCGACGGATTCCAACAATTGATAGGCTTTATCTCTACGAACAATAGCGCGAGACAATCTAGACATTTATTATAGAGATATAACTTATATACATTAATCCGATCTTTTTTTATACAATTCTTCTAAGTGTTTTTGATAATCTTCCTTCTCATAAGACTGTATTTTCGTGGTTTTTATATACAATGGTACTCTTTTGGGCATCCATGTGCCGTACCATCCCAATAGAACTGGAAACACCAATGGCACGTTAAGCCACCAAGAAATCCATATCCTTGTTTCCAGAAATGGCCCACGAAACATTTTATACGTCTGACACTCGCCAGAGACATACACCGCATGAACGTTTGCCGAATTTTCCCGAGCTAATCTTAAAAATCCATGCCTTTTGAAGCGGCGTTGGTCATTTCCGGCCTCTGCCATCACTATTTCGGGCACGCCACCAGGTACAACCAACACAGGATATCCTTTCTGAAGCGCTAGAGTCATGTGATGCCTGTCGGCCGGAATACACCCAAGTTTACGTGCCAATAGGCCTATGATAGGCACGTAAAAAACGATGGGAGCAATACACATACATGTTTTTGAACCGGGTACAAAGTGAATACCGGCAAGTGCACCACAACATAAGACGCCATGAGGATGTACAGCGATCAGCCCCTCGTCAAAATGCAGTTGATTACATGGAAACCACTCGTACCATGGTATTTCAGACATGATTTTACGAATCCAATGTTCTGGTTGTATTTTTGATCGGTCGCTATACTGTAAATATATTCCGAGTGTAAAGAAAATGATACTACTTGCAACAGCCGCCGGAAACATGAAGAACGACCCTATTAACAACAATGGCACTGACCATATCCATATAAATGTGATCAAACACATCAGTAAAATATTTTTGAACCTCATTGCAATAGGTAGATTTCATTAAATAGACAGTATTTAAGTTTTCGTAATGAAATGAAATGTTCCTTTTAGTTTTATTATTTTCCTCAGTGGTCGCATATCTACCAACGGATACTTTAATGGAACAGGCAAAGGCCATAAAACATCCAAAACTATCTTTCAGGTATGAAGACGACATTTTAATCGCAGATTGGGCGACAAACTCTGATGAACGAGTACTTTTAGTGTTCAATGAACATGCCAGGGAACGCGTTACGGCGGAATTGGGCCTAAGAGTTCTTCAGCATCTGGAAACATGGAATCCGTCCGTATCTGTGACGATTATACCCGTTTTGAATGTTTGGGGGCGAAAATCAGTAGAAAGTGGCAACACCTGCCTTCGTAAAAATAGTCGTGGCGTTGATACAAACAGAAATTACCAACAACATCCCCACCACTATCTTCGCAATTCAGAGGAATATGAGGGACCTCATCCCATCTCTGAAAAAGAGTCTAAATTGGTGGCGCACGAACTCAGAACAACGACGAAATATTTCAATATACATTCTGGCGAGTACTCCATGTACATGCCGTATGACGCTTCGGACGATACGCCGCCAAATGCAGACAAAATGAAAAGCGAATTGAAAAAATGGTCAGTGCATTGTCCACAGTGTTCGGTTGGCTCGGCGGCGACAGCCAGCACTTACAAAGCGTATGGCACGTCAGTGGATTGGGCCATTACCCACGGAGTCTCCGAAGCCTATACCTTTGAAATTTTTGGAACAGAATCTTGGGAGTGTGACCGCATGTTCAACCCCAGAGAACAGGATCTAGACAAGGAATTAGAACCATGGCTTGAAATTATTCGTCAAATATTGACTTAAACAGGTACCTCGGGCTCTTTCTCGGGCTCTTTCTCGGGCTCTTTCTCGGGCTTATGAACCGAATACACATAACACAGAGATGCCACTGCTGATATTTGGAGGCCCGTGAAATTCACCCAAGTGAAAACATATGTAGGATCAAACAGTCCCGCACAGACAATGAGACCCATTATCGCAGACTTTGAGGAACCCGCCACCGCCAAGGTTAACGCATCATTCTTTTCTATTGTCCAAGACGCCCCATAATTTATAACAAAACCAAGACACATGCTACATGCAAATGCGACGCGAAATCCGCCACTATCCCACGCATGGAATGAATTTGGATCAAATTGGACCAATTGGACACCAAAGACTACCAGACTGGTGCATGCGGACCAAAATAAAATCGAAGTTTTTGTCCAGTTATTCGTCATGGCCCGCTTCGTTTCTACCTGAGATGCCGCCGTGAATACGTTGTTCAACATAATAAATAAATAGCCTGACAAATTGAAGCTGAGGTCGTCTCCAGCAGCTACGAGTGCTCCAAAGATCATCATCACTACAGAGAAAATAACTCCCCTAGAAGGTTTCTTTTTTAAAATGTACCACTGGCCAAAGAGAGTCATCGCGATAGATATTCTACGCAAAGCAGAAAACATAGCCACGTTGAGTGCTCCGGACGCCGATATACCGCAAAAAATATTCAGTGAATTCAATACACACACTTTTAATATAGAACCGCCAGGCCGCTGAATGGTATCACACCGAGAAAGAAAAACCGCGATCGTAAACAAAGATTGGCAAAACATGATAAATGGCACTGATTTAAACTCAAAGATAGTCAAGACAATTTTATTGAAGATGACGATCAGAAAAGATGAAGTCATGTACGTCAAAATAGAAGGCCAATGCATCTACTATTTTTTAACCGTTATCTTATACTAATCATTTTATGATATTGAAACGGATTTGACTATTTATTGAACATCTATTTATTAAATCATGCTATGGCTACTGATATTCATTCTACCAGTGACAGCTTATCACTATGACTGGACACGCCTACATAAATGTATGACACCACAAGATCTCAGGGAGACAGTAGCGGATTACAAAGAAAATTTTCCATGTCTGGACTGTCGAGAACACTTTCAATCTCTGTTAGAAATACACCCATTCCCTCTAGATTATGTGCGTACGTCAGAAGATGTGCGGGTATGGACATGGTTCACTCATAATCTGGTCAACGAAAGGCTTAATAAGACATGGGAGTCGTTTGATATTATGTTAGAATGTCACGAAACTATTTAATATTCTTTATTTCTTTATTCGTTTTGTCTTTTGTCTTTTAAACTCATCGCGCATACATTTCTGAACACATTTCCCCAATACAAAGCGTTCTCTTGGCATTAGAGATGCTTTGTACGTCCACCAATAACTATATCTTGAACATCGTTCGTGACAATCGTCTTGTAATATGGAGGTACGCGGCATCTCACGGAAAAAATCGAACAGAAATTTATAGCGTCTTTTTGCCAAAATTTTGGTCATTGTTTCTTCAGAGATTACCAAAAAATTGGTCAGAGATTCTTCAGAGATTACCAAAAAATTGGTCAGAGATTACCAAAAAATTGGTCAGAGATTCTTCAGAGATTACCAAAAAATTGGTCAGAGATTCTTCAGAGATTCTTCAGAGATTACCAAAAAATTGGTCAGAGATTCTTCAGAGATTACCAAAAAATTGGTCAGAGATTACCAAAAAATTGGTCAGAGATTCTTCAGAGATTACCAAAAAATTGGTCAGAGATTACCAAAAAATTGGTCAGAGATTCTTCAGAGATTACCAAAAAATTGGTCAGAGATTACCAAAAA
>Ga0209632_10000709_pt1 | contig 34450 bp, 29 predicted proteins | sample COG_10_FD_184754 | JGI IMG/M metagenome (GOLD analysis project Ga0209632, IMG submission 184754) | Pelagic Microbial community sample from North Sea - COGITO 998_met_10 (SPAdes) (version 2) | ecosystem: Environmental > Aquatic > Marine > Neritic zone/Coastal water | place: Helgoland, sampling... | reverse complement strand
CGATACGGAAGTCGACGTTGGTGCCACTAAGATAATTTTCGAGACCGTCCACCATCTCCTTTGGCGCATAGTCGTCAGTCTCGGCGCAGCCGAAATACATCTCGCCTTACGGGGTCAGAGTAAAATTTATTCGGCCCCTGTTGCAGCAGCAAATACAGTGTAAATAAATTTTACTCTGACCCCATTCATTACCCCAAACAGCGACGGTACATGGCGAGCAATCGCTCCCAGTGTCGCTCCGCGGATTTCTTGTGGTACTTGTCACCACGTTTTGGGAACACGAAGCCGTGTTCAGTACCGGGGTACCATTCGATACGGAAGTCGACGTTGGTGCCACTAAGATAATTTTCGAGACCGTCCACCATCTCCTTTGGCGCATAGTCGTCAGTCTCGGCGCAGCCGAAATACATCTCGCCTGTTATTGATTCCGCATCGAGATGTGGAGAATCTATTTTGTCAGAATAGAGATAGACGCCATGAAAGGAGGCGCTAGCCGCTATGCGGTCGGGAAACTTAGCGGCAGCAGCGAAAGCGAAAGGCCCACTCATACAATAGCCGACGCAGCCCATCTTGCCCTCTGTGGCAGCGGAGTCTCGATCAGCGAAGTCAATTAACGACTGTATGTCCTCGCAGGCCATAGCGTTGCTTAACGAGGCCATATGCTCGTGCATCACCTCGCGGCCAGACTCTTGAATTTTGAATTCCCGAACGCGGCGATAATAGAGATTCGGTAACATGACGTAGTAGCCGGCCGTACCTAGTCGTCTAGCCATATCGTGTAATTCCTCGCGCTTACCTGGCGCATCCATAAGAAGCAGAATAACCGGATGCGGGCCTTCTTCCTCAGGATGAGTGACAAAGGTATTCATGACGCCATCTTTCGTTTGTAGTTCTATCTCTCGATCAATCATAGTAGGCCGCCTTTTCGTTATAGATTTTGTTGTCACAGAAGCAAAGGTAGCAGAAACCCAATGATGTTCAAAACCAGTGTGTTAAGGGCTTAAATAACTGGAGGGGATTCTGCCTCAACTCCTGTATATTGACCACATTCATCTGACTATTCTGAGGCTTTTACTATGGGGAAAACTACCAATCGCTTCCGTTTTTTTAAATTATTGTTTGGCTTTTCCGCAATAATTCTCACTTTACATAACGCGACAGCCCAAGAATCAATTGCTATTGATGTAAAGGTTACTGTCCTCTCATCGAACCTCGCCAATGGAGCGACAGTGGGGGAGTGGGGCTTGTCGGCTTTGGTGGAAGTAGATGGCAATTGCATTCTATTCGATGCAGGGCGCTACCCGGATACTGTGATCAGGAATGCCGCCGTGCTTAACGTCGATCTGTCTTGTGTCACCGACGTGGTGCTTAGTCATTACCATTTTGATCATACGACGGGCCTGTTGCCGCTGATAGATAACTTAAGAGCAATTAATTCTGAAGCTATCCAGCGCGTTCATGTGGCCGATGGTTTTTTCTTGTCGCGTCGAAGTGCCGGTTCAGGCAGCGATGCCCAAAGCAACCAAATGATTGGCCTACGTGATTCAATCGAAGTGCTGGGCGTCGAATTCCTAATTCATACCGAGGCGACTGAAATATTTCCCGCAGTATGGGTGTCTGGCCCTGTTGAGCGCCGGCATCCTGAGCAAAATTATCCTGCAGGGCTTAATTTGGCGATGGATGGCGATTGGGTGCGAGACTTTTTCCCGGAAAGCCAGGCCTTGGTTGTGAGAACAGACGAGGGGCCTATAGTGCTATTGGGTTGTGGACATTCCGGGGTTGTGAATGCCTTGGATCATATTCAGGACACTATTCAAGATGGAGCCGTGCATGCACTTATGGGAGGTTTGCATTTGTTTGCTGCCTCTGATGAAACTCTTGAATGGACTGCGGCCCGTCTATTGGAGATAGGTGTTGAGAATTTGATGGCTGGACATTGTACTGGCATAGAGCCTTTGATGCGCCTGCGTGCGGGGCTTAACTTAGATAGAAGCACTGCTGTCGTCGGTGCTGTAGGATCGAGTTTTGTGCTGGGCGAAGGGATTCATCCTACTGTCATAGCAATGTAGACGTTGTTGTATTATCAGAAATTGAAGGAAAAACTCAAAGGAAGTAACAAAATGCCAGAGTACATACCCCCAAAAGTTTGGAAAGAGAACACAGTAAACGGCGGACGCTTTTCCACTATCAACAAACCCACATCCGGAGCGCAAGAAGAGCGGGTCCTAGCGGTAGGAAAACACCCGATGCAGCTCTACTCGCTCGGGACCCCCAACGGTGTGAAAGTAACTATCATGCTGGAGGAACTGTTGGCCTTAGGTCATGAAGGGGCAGAATACGATGCGCATCTGATTAACATAGGTGAAGGCGCTCAGTTTGGCAGCGACTTCGTAGCTATTAACCCGAATTCCAAAATCCCAGCCTTGCTGGACCACAGCACTAGTCCGCCAACGCGAGTCTTTGAATCTGCCGCGATCTTGATTTATCTAGCGGAAAAATTCGGCGCTTTCATCCCTGTCGATCCTACACAACGCGCTGAATGTCTTTCATGGCTCATGTGGCAAATGGGTGCTGGCCCATTTCTTGGCGGAGGCTTTGGACATTTCTATGCCTATGCGCCGGAAAAATTGGAATATCCGATTGATCGCTATGCTATGGAAGTTAAACGGCAACTTGATCTTCTAGATAAGAATCTCGCAAATCGGCGCTACCTAAGCGGCGATGAATACGACATTGCTGATATGGCTAGCTATCCCTGGTATGGGACAGCTGTACTTCACAATTTGTATGACGCCGCTGAGTTTCTCAACGTGGCTTCATACAAAAATGTAATTCGCTGGGCGGAAGAAATCGAAGAACGTCCAGCCGTGCAGCGCGGGCTTCGTGTCAATCGAGTCTGGGGGCCGAAAGAGCATCAATTAGCAGAAAGACATGACGCGAGCGACTTCGATAGCTAGTTTGATGTGGATGATGCGCGAGAAAGATTGGAATAAAAATACCTAAGAAAGAAGAGGTTGCCATTTATCTTAACGCTGATTTTGCGCTCAGTGATTGTGCAGCGTGATTTGATTTCTTCCAGATTATTGGTGGAGATGGATTCCATGAAGTGCGAAAAGCGTCTGCACAGAGTGCGGTCGGTCAATGCACCAAGTACCAGTCGATAGGCTATTCCACGCGAATCTCCGATATCTGAGATTACACACACCACTCCCAGCCTATGGCTTCGTAGTACACAGAACTAATCGCTACTAATGGTTCGGCGGGAATTGTGCTAGCTTCTGTCTTAGCCTAGATACCACTAAGTAGGAACTTCGACCGTTGAGCGATTCAGTTTTACATCCAATCCACTATTGCAGCCTTAGCAGCGCTGCTGACGCGATTCGCGATGGCCAACTATCTCCTGTTGAGTTGACAGAAAAATTGCTATCTCGCATCGATTCTGTTGACGGGCAGCTCAGGAGTTATGCCACTGTTATGACTGAGCAAGCCTTGGAAGCCGGGAGAAAGGCCGAACAAGAAATTCAAGCAGGCAACTACAAAGGCCCACTACACGGTATACCCATCGCAGTGAAGGATCTGTGCTTTACGGCTGGTACTCGGACCATGGGCGGGCTTAAAGTACTTCGAGACTTCGTGCCAGACTATGATGCGACGGTTGTCCACAAGTTGCGTGAAGCAGGCGCCGTAATCCTCGGTAAATTGAATCTCACCGAAGGCGCTCTATCGGGCTACCACCGTGACTTTCCTATTCCAGTTAACCCGTGGGGAGAGAATCTCTGGGCAGGTGTTTCTTCTAGTGGGTCGGGAGTCGCCACAGCAGCAGGATTGTGCTTCGCCTCACTCGGTACCGATACTGGAGGGTCGATTCGCTATCCGGCTATGGCTAACGGATTGGTTGGGCTTAAGCCTACTTACGGAAGAGTAAGTCGGCATGGTGTTTTGGAACTAGCAGCATCGCTAGATCATATTGGACCGATGACGCGTTCTGTAAAAGATGCGGCAATTGTATTTGAGGCAATCTCAGGCTTTGATGACAGTGATTCCAGTTCACTTAGAGATGCGGTTCCGAGAATTACGGAATCATTGACGGACGAGCTTAGCGGTATGCGGATCGGTGTTGATGAGCATTACCTCGCCAGCGGGACTAACCCGGCTCTGGTGGATGCGATCCACGAGGTTATCGAGGTGCTAAGACAGCTCGGCGCTGAAATTGTGGCATTGAGCATGCCTAAGTCTGATCCGATGGACCTACGCAATGCGTGGTTACCTATCTGCGCCTACGAAGCGCACAAGGCACATAGTGCTACCTATCCGTCCCGTGCCGATGAATACGGAGGCTATTTTGGCGATGCGCTGGAAATGGGTGCGACTATGAGTGCGCAAGACTATGTCAATTCCACCAAGCTTAGACGAGAGATTAGTGCACAGTACGAGTCTGCTCTAGAAGCGGTAGACGCTGTTATCTGCCCTTCGGGCGGCTCAGTTTTTGCTGTGGAGAAGGAAGTTCAATACGGCAATATGGAAACCTTGAGACCAGTAATCCAACATTTCCAGGGTCAGTTTACTATTCCTGCAGACTTGGCCGGTACTCCTACTATCACTGTACCCTGCGGTTTCTCAGATGAGGGAAGCCCCTATGCCGTGCAGTTTCTTGGCGCTCGTTTGTCAGAATTAAGTCTCTGTCGTATCGCTCATGCCTATGAACAGGCTACGCTGTGGCATCGTCGTCACCCGATAATCTAGATAAAAAATCTTTTGCTCTAGTTCTCTTCATCTCACTATTTTTCCCCTCCATTAGAAAACCACTTTATATTCGATAAAGGTAAGTGATCCGTAATAAGTGCGTTATGTAGGGATAAATTTTCGAGTTAGTCTTGATTCCTGATTTTTTGTTTCAAGATCAGGGTAAATCTATCTGGAAATAATCTGGATAGGCTTCGATCGCCGTGATGTGACTAGCTAATACACTAGTAGATTGCTTTACAAAGTCGCGTTTACAGTAAAGTAGAAAAATATTGAAAATAATACCCTTCTACAGAGCGGCTGAATCTTCTGATGACGAAGTCAATTATCAGTGCGAGTTGAGCGTGTAACAATGGGAGTTCTATTTCTTCGTCGAAGAAAGAAAGTAGAAGACAAGTCCTAGCGCGATTATGCCGAGTCCAAACAGTCCCTCGACAGGTCGGCTAACCAAAACAAAGGTTAGTGTCCAGCCGGTTAGTGCTAAATATATTAGTGGCGGTAATGGATAGAGAAATGTTTTGTAGGGGCGAGGTAGGTCTGGTTGTCGCCAACGTAGTACGAAAATCCCTAAAACGGTTGTAAAGCTGCTTAGTGCAAGAGTAAAAGAAGAGAATACCAACACTGATTCAAAGGTCGACGAAAAGATAAACAACAAGGCGATGGCTGACTGTAAATAGATCGCGGTTGCGGGAATGCCGTCTTTATTTTTCTTGGCTAGCGCCTTCAGCACGGGGAAGTCTTCACCGATTACCTGAATGACCCGTGGTCCAGCCATAGTCATAGCGCTAACCGTTGATATCAATAGCATCGCCAGAACTAGCCCAGTAAATCTGCCGCCTAGATCACCAAAGGCAGTCTCGGCTGCAATAAATCCTATCTCGAGTTGGCCGGCCATGGAGTCCATCGGTGTGGTATGCAGGAAGATAAAGTTTAGAGACACGTAGAGCACTGTCACTATTAGGGTTCCGCCCATTAGAATCCAGGGAAGTGTCCGTTGCGGATTTTCTAATTCACTGCTTAGATAGGTAGCTGCATTCCAACCAGTGTAGGCATAGCTGACATAGATAAGAGCAACAGCGAAGGCGCCGCTGGTTAGTAAAGCGCCATCCCCTGCGGCAGGGAGAAAGTCGATAGGTTGCGGTGAGTCGGTAGCGATGAATGCGGCTACGCAGAAGATGACGATTATGGCTACCTTCAAAACAGTGAACACGACCTGCAGGCCGCCGCTATTGCGTCGATTGCTCGCGTGAACCAGAGTCAGCAATATTACTAAGCCTGAGGCTAGGCTCTTCTCTAGCCAGACACTTTCGCCAGCTTCAAAAACCGATGTAGCATAGGCGGCAAAAGTCATAGCGGCGAGCGCCGTAGGGCCAGCAAAGCCTACGCTGGCGGAAACCCAGCCCGACACGAAGCCAACAGCAGGGTGATAGATGCGGGATAGGAAATTGTACTCGCCGCCAGAGCGGGGCATAGCGGCACCCAACTCGGCGTAGGTCATTGCGCCACATACGGCCGCAAGACCGCCTACAGCCCATAGAGCTAATAGTACGAATCCGGAGCGGATATCTAAAAGCTGAAAACCAAGACTCGTAAACACGCCAGTGCCGACCATATTGGCTACAACAACGGCCATAACCGTGAAGTGACGAAATTTACCTTGGGACATAGCGCGGGAGCGGCTCTGCGGAATGAGTTAATCAGGCTGCATTATTGCGGTGATAAGGCGCCACGTCTATGGCTGAATGGACAGTTTGCTAGAGACTGAAGCTAGCTTCGATGCCATTGACGTTTACAGTGTAATTCCCTGAGGTTAAACCTGTTATGTCTAAAGCGATGTCGGTCTCAAAAGGATCCAGTACCGCGATGCAGGTTTCGGAAGGCCCAAGCATCGTCTCGGCTAACGCGACTTTGAATGCGAACCCGTCTCGAAATACAGCCGGCGCCTGCAAATTTACACAGGGTATGGATTTATTTCCGTTCACCCGAAGACTCACTTGAACAGGAAGCGATTCAGCTATGTTGACTACGACACTGTCTACACTAACGAGATTGCTCTGCTGTGCCGCAAGCAAGGTGAAGTTTCCTTCGGTATCGCTGATCAGCTGAATATCGTTATAGTAGGCAGGCTCGCCATTCACGATAGCCGCGCCTTGAGGGATGTTGAAGATGTTGTTCTCAAATGTGGCTGGCTGCGCGGTAATAAATTGGCTGTTGATGCCGAGGCAGAGAATGAATAGATACTTTGATAAGTTGTGCATAGTTAATTCTTGCTGCTGATTAACGAACTTCAATAGGACTAGCTTAAATCTCCTAATTTGCTGACTCAAGCTGAAATTCCATCTGCTGTGATCAGAGGCACAAATACTCAAAACTCTGCTATTCTAAGGCCAATCAACGTGATTACTGTGGAGTCATTCATGCGCATTTTGCTTCTTTTCTTCGTTTTGTTGTCACCTACCTTGTTAGCACAAGGCGGCCAGCCAGATTGGTCCTCCGTTGAGGAGGAGACGCTACGCCATTTCCGTGCGCTGTTGCAGTTCGATACTAGCGATCCACCGGGTCGAGAGTTGCCCGCAGCCGAATATATTCGAGACGTGCTTGAGGCAGAGGGTTTCGAGGTTGAGATGTTGGCTACTGATCCACAGAGGCCTAATGTTATTACTCGTTTAGAAGGCAACGGAGATAAAGAGCCGTTGCTCATTATGGCCCATACCGATGTCGTGAATGTGGATCCTGAGAAATGGACCTTTCCGCCGTTTAGTGCAACGGTAGACAATGGCTATGTCTATGGCCGTGGCGCGGTAGACGATAAGGATAATCTTGCATCGGCATTAATGGTGATGCTGGAGCTAAAGCGGCAGAACGTCCAGCTCGATAGGGACGTCATCTTTCTTGCCGAATCCGGTGAAGAGGGTGCTACGCAGTACGGCATAGAATTTATGGTGAACGAACATTTCGAGAAGATCGAATCGGAATTTTGTCTTGCTGAGGGTGGTTCGGTAGCGCGAGTAAACCGCGAAGTGCAATACGCCGGCATTCAGACCGTGGAGAAAATACCGTATCGAGTAGATTTGCTTGCCACGGGCGTTGCGGGCCATGGTTCGGTGCCGCTGCAAACGAATTCTGTAACGCGACTTGCAAAAGCGGTCGCCGCAATTGCAGATTGGCGTTCGCCGATTCGATTGAATGAGACAACTGCAGCTTACTTCCAGAGACTCGCCTCAATCTCGCCAGCGGATGCCGCCCAGCGATATCTAGACCTTCTCGATCCAAATTTGGCGGGTGAAGTGGATGAATATTTTCTTGCTAACGAACCTCGCCATTCATCGATGCTGCGTTCTTCTTTGTCGCCAAATATTTTCAACGCCGGCTATAGGATAAATGTCATTCCATCTGAGGCTACGGCGAGCGTCGATTTCCGTGCACTGCCCGATGAAGATATTCCGGCATTTCTTGACGAGATCCGCCGGGTTATTAACGACCCCGCTGTGCAAGTAAGTCTCGGCGATCGCAATACTCGACCACCGGGAGAAGCAAGGCTGAACACGGCCGCATTCAGTGCGATCGAAGAAAATATTAGCAAGCACTATGGCGTCATCACCTTGCCTACGATGAGTACTGGTGCAACCGACATGGCCTATCTTAGGAATAGAGGAATTCAGTGCTATGGTATTGGGCCGGCTATCGATCGTGAAGATGCGGCACTTGGGTTTGGTGCGCATAGCGATCAGGAGCGTATTCTGATTAGTGAGTTACATCGCTTCGTGCGTTTTAACTGGGATGTAGTCGTCCAGCTAGCTGCGTCTGGCAACTAAATTGACAAGATTATTTACTAGAAAAATTTTAATGAGAGTAATCCAAATTGGAAACAGTAAAATGATTCGAGTGATTATTGGTGTGGCTGCATTGATTTTTGGTTTTTCTGTAGCTCAGGCTCAGTCGGATTCGGCTGCTCAAAGATCTATAGGTAATGGAGAAAAGAACTGGATTACAATCGAAGGAGTTCAGCGACAAGACGGGACACTCACATTCTCTGAAGTTCAGATCGACGGCAACGGTTGGCTAGTAATACACCCATTCGAAGATGGCGCGCCGAATGGCGATAAGTACGTTGCCTCGGCGTATGTAAAGAACGGTACAAATTCGAATGTGAGCATCAAGGTTCACAAAGGGCTAGAGACTGGGGAAATGTTCATCGTGATGTTACATCGCGACGTAAACGAGAATCAGGTTCTAGACTTCGTGTTCGTTGATGAACTGAACGTTATGGACACTGCAGTCTTCGAAGGTAACAGGATGATCGGCCATGCGATTCCAGCACCGTAAACACTCTCTATAAAGTTTATACAGGCAGGGGCAGGCCACTGCCTTTCCCTTTACCTGCAATAGTTCGAGGTATCAAGCTCCCCTCTAGAAATTTCCGCTGACCTTGAAAGAAATTATCCGGCCTGTATTGGAGCAGCGCTTCTCAAGTTCTTCTAGAATCTGATCTCGAACATGCCCTAAATAACGCTCTCGCTCTCGACACTGTGGTGAATCGCTTAAGTTGTCTATATCCAATCTTAGAATTGTGTTGCTAAAAGCGGTCACTTCCAGAAATGCAGTTACGAATGGTTTCTGCGTATCTGATTCGATGTCATCGATATCCCAGCGTTTGAAGTCGCCATCGAATCGGTTATTCCATTTAAGGCCGTAGTTCATCTTCCATGCGGGAATATCGTGTCGAAAACCGATATCGAACTGTCCGCGGTGATAGTTGTTGAAGCTGCGCTCTTCCTCAAGGAAAGGATCGAATACCTCAGAGTCCCGTATACTTACGAGAGAGGTAACAAGGACATTCGGCATGCCGAATGTCGACAGACGAACGCTGCCCTTCAAGTCCATGATATTCATTGTGCCTGAGCCGATATTGCCGACTGCTGAAGCTAGCTTGGTCGCTGACGTTGAGGCGTCGATACGCTGCTTAAAGTCTTTGTGATTGTGTTGATAGATATTGGCGCTGACTACACCGATGTCATTCGGCAAGCGGTATTCCGCAAGAAGGTTATAGTTCCACCAGAAGTCAGGGCGCAGATCGGTGTTACCGGCCAGCGTGTTGGAATCATCATCTTCGCTATCGGTAACAGCGACAAAATCGACAAAATTAATTTGACGAACAATTTTCTCAACCAATATTCGTAGTTGCAGTTGAGGGGTTATGTCAAAGCGATAGTCGATCTTTGGTTTAAAGAAACTAAAGTCTCTCTTGTTGCTTGAATCCCCGCTTTGTTCTATCTCGGAAAATTCGTAGACGAGTGCTGTCTCTAAAGACATGCGAGAATTGATTCGCCAGTTATGAATTAGAAACGGCTCATAACGAATTTCTTCGACGCGGGTATTAGCGTTTTGCACAGTGGACGGTACGAGGCCGCCAAATTCTTCAGACGGCGTGCCTGTGCTAAGAGGCAGGCCTAATCTCAGTTCTGAATTCAGGATTGTCTGCGCGCTCTCGGCGCCAAATTCCAGATTGTGATTCTCTATTAGATCCATCGTATAGGAGGCTCGGAGGATTCTCTCCTGAATGGTGTTGGAGGAGTCCAGGAAAAGATTTATTGACTCTGTGCCATCGCCAAATACGTCATAGCGCTCACGTGTATTCGCTGTGTCGTTCTCATTGGCGATCAAGAGAGTTTTTAGCCTGGAGCCGCTATTGAATCGATGTTCGAAGTCGCCACCTATTTCCCAGTTGCTGAGTTTACCCGGTAGCTCTTCTCTTTGTGAAGCAAGGGTGTTGGGCGTATTCTGTAAGTTGACGGTCAAGCGCTCGATAGTGGTTGGGTTGTCGTTCTCTGCATACAGAGCATTGAAGCGTGCGCTGGTCTGTTCGCTGAAGCGATAGTCTAGATTGGTCGATAAGGTATAAGTGGTCTGATCTCTAATACGCTCCTCGGTAACGGTATCGTTTAGCGAAAAATCGCCCAGCACGCTGCGTTCAAAGGATTCTCTATGTTCATATTGGGGTTCCGCGGAGGCGTTTACTAAGACATTGAGATCTCCGGTTTGTGCGCTATAGCTGAGAGAGCCACCGGGCTCAGTTTGCTTGTCGGAATAATAGTCTGCGTTTATGTCGTAGGAAATGCTGGAGTTAGACTTCTTTACGGACATGACGATGTTGGCGATCTGTGTGCTGCCTCTAACATCAAGCTCGCCACCTGTACCGCGGATAATCTCTATGCGCTGTACCTGATTCGCATTAATGCGAACAAGTTGGCCCTGTGTATTGTTATTCTTGCCCGCAGTGCGCTTGCCGTTGATTAGGATGACCGTGCCTCCGCCGCCGCTTCCCAGTCCGCGTCCGCCTCTGCTGGCGTTGCTCCCGGGAGAGCCTGCACTGCTTTCTATGTTCATTCCAGGAATTCTGTTAATCATATCTAGGGCGGTTACTGGCGCCCACTGCACAAAGTAGTCTGCGGAGTAGATAATGGTGGAATCATCGCCAACATTGTCTTGTGCAAACGCGCTGCTAAGTTGACTCAAGAGTAGAGTCGTTAGAGTTAGCAGCTGGATGCAACAGAGGAGCAATTTATAAAGTGGATAGGTCTTTTTGTAATTGGTGTGCATTTAGTGTTAGCGCCCAAATTATTTGGAAATAGCATTCTAAATTTGGTGCGAATTATAGATTAGCTCAGGGTGTTAACCTGTGACAAATTGCAATCGGGACAAAGCCTTAGACGAAATCCTGCGCTAGATCAAAATCAAAGGTGCGCCTAGCTGGCAGGGGGAATGGTCAGGCTGTAGGTACAGCAGGGCCTGAGGATAGAGCGTTACTTAATGAGAGCAGGTGACTCTGCCCGGCGGAGCAGCCTCACAACGCCGAGCATTCAAAATGCTGTGCTTAGTCTTTCGACTGACTTGCAATTCTTTCTTCAGTTCGATGGCCAGAGAGGATATTCGCCATGCCATAGTTGCCTTCGTGACAGGCGTATTCGTAGATGTCGTCAGTCGTATAGTCGAGAATGATTTCGCGAGTATACGGGGCGGTGAAACTGCCGGGATCGTCGGATGTAAACTGGTACTGAATCGCATCGCTACTAGTTCGGGTGAGACGCTCGACATTAACTTTTCGAGAAACTTCAGGGCCAGTGCTACTCTTGTCTGAATAATTCGTTGTTTCGATTACCAAAGTATCTCCATCCCAATAGCCGCGCGAATCTCCATGCCACAGTTTGATGTCTTCGTGGATATGCGGTTTGGCAACGAGCGGGATGATGCGTACATCGTGCGCCATCTCCTGAATGATCGCTACAGTATCTCGTGTCTGCACGACCTGCCAATAGCTGTTGTAGCCAGAGCCGAGTCGCGGCGCACCGAAACTAACGCAGCGTTCACCTAGAGGTCGGTCCGTATAAGAATCGGCTGGGTGGTCTTGTCTATGTTGAGCTAGGTCACGAGCAGCGGCAACTGCTTGCTCAGTGCGCGGTGGATACTGTCCATTTGGAGGGTCAATGATTTGAGATGTGCGGCGATGGATTTTTCTATCGACCATCCATTGTGAGTCATAGTTACCCGTTGAGGGATCGTAGGAATTAATTTCGCCACTAAACGCAGCGGCTAGTACGCCTTCACCAAATAATGCATCGCCTCCTTCTGCCATAATCTGGGCCATGCGTTGCTGCAGGAATTCCACATCGTCATCGGTGAGCATTTCCTTGTCGCCGAAAACCTCCGGGCGCTCTACCGGTGTGATTGTGTTGTTTTCCCAGACACCCTGTAAATCGGGGTGACCATCGATTGTTCTGGGAACCTCCCAGTCGCTAGTGGATTGGGCCACACTGAAGCTGCTGACTAGTAATAGGATGGCTGCGGATCCGCAGTAGTTTAGGACTCTGATCATGATGAAAATCCTTGGAATAATCTATTTTTCTAGGGTTTAGCACGCACAGTGCCTTGTATTAACGTAGGATTAATCTAACCTTTTAGCTTAAAGAGTTCAAGCTAGTTCGGGGCTGCCGGAATTTGCCCGAATGCGGTTGTTTCGATAATTTCAGAGTTATTATCGAGCCAGAATGCTGCTTGAGCCTAATACAGAATATTCCTAAGCTTAGGCTAGATTAGGGGAAATTAGAAGAATGGTGATGAAAATTTGCTATTTTATCTGCAACTGGCCTGCGTTGTTCCGGTTACGCAGCATCCGCTACGGGAGACTGATCAAGGCTGTAAACCGATGCTGAGCTCGTCTATGACAATTCGAGCGCTTCCGAAGGAGACCCTTTAGTCTGTTTTACTCGAGTTGGGCAGCCGCTTTGCGTGACGATCCTGTTATCGCTTAGCGATGCCGCAACATCTCTCTGTTTATCTGTGAAATATTTGACACGCCTAGCAGTCTCATGTCGCGCTCGATCTCAGTTTTCAGATTATTCAGTGCGCGTTCAACTCCCGGCTGCCCCGCAGCGGCGAGTGCGTACAAATACATTCGACCGCCAGAACACGCTTTCGCCCCTGCAGCTATTGCTTTAAGCACATGTGTACCACGCCGGACACCACCATCGAGTATCACATCGATATCATCACCCACCGCGTCGGTTATCTCGGTGATCTGATCGAAGGGTGATCGCGAGCCGTCAAGCTGGCGACCGCCGTGGTTCGAGACCATGATCGCATCTGCGCCTATGTCCACTGCCTTCTTCGCGTCAGCCACGCTCATTATTCCCTTCAGGCAAAACGGCCCGTCCCACTGTGCGCGCAACGCTTCGGCATCGGACCAGTTCATCGTTGGGTCTAACATCTCTGCGAAGTAATCACCGATTGACACCGCAACGTTTGAACCCTTTTCAATGAAATCTTTCAGCTCTGCCAACTCGAATGGCTCGCGCAAAAAATAATTCATAGCCCAGCCAGGATGCGTTGCAAAACTAAACAGACTCTTAACAGAGAGTCGAGGTGGCGAGGTGAATCCGGTATACAGGTCGCGTTCGCGATTACCGCCGGTGATTGTATCGACGGTGAGTGCCAGTGTATTGAAGCCCGCTGCTTTTGCGCGTTCCACCATCGCGTCGTTGAGAGCACGATCTTTGTGGAAATAGAATTGAAACATCTTCGGGGTTGAGGTCGTCTGGCCAATCTCAGCAAGGCTTACGGTACCTAAAGCTGATACGCCAAACATGGTGCCAAATTTCTCCGCGGCTCGCGCAACAGCTCGTTCACCGTCGTGATGAAATAGTCGCTGCAGTGCGGTAGGGGAGCAGAAGATCGGCATGTCCAGTTTCTGGCCCATTACGGTCGTTGACATGTCGATATCTTCTACACCGGCAAGAACGTTAGGAACCAGGTCGCTATCGTCGAAAGCGGAGGTGTTCCGTCGATAGGTAATCTCGTCATCCGCAGCACCATCGATATAGTGGAATATGGGCCCAGGTAGTCTCTGTTTCGCTAACAGGCGCAGGTCTTCAACGTTATGGCAGTCTTTAAGGCGTCGGAACATAGTATTTGCTCGGTATTCAGTGATCTGTTTGTCTATTATCGTTGCAGTGGGCTCAGAATCGAAGGATTTATTCAGCTAAGGCTATTTGCTGGCTGGGCAAGCCAAAAGTTGCGCGCTACAAGCATAGACATTCGTGGCGTGCCAACTTAATATCAGGAGTTCGTTGACCAAAGCTCTTATAAGGAAATACCCATGCATAAATCACTATTTAAGCTAATTACATTAATCGGGCTAACGCTTAGCCTAGGCTACAGCAGCCTCGTGCTCGCAGCTGACGCGCCGCCACCGTGTGGTCCCGCATCGCATTTGTCTGACGATCTTTCTGGCAATGTTGATTCAGGTTCTCGTTGTTTCGAGATTCGTATGTACACAGCCGAGCCTATAGTAAACGGTGTTGGTGGCATCGACAATCTGCATCAGCGCTTCCGAGAGAAGGAAGTCTCCATATTCGAGAAGCATGGCGCAGAGGTTATCGCGGTGTGGCAGAGGCTAGATGAACCTAATACCTTGGTTTGGATGCTAGCCTATCGAGACCGCGCTCATCGCACGGAAGTCTGGACTGCCTTCGCCGCCGACCCTGAGTGGGTCGAGCTAAGAGCAAAATATGAAGTACCTATTTCTGCGAACACTTTCATGATGAGTGCCACAGATTATTCCAACCTGAAATAAGGCAGTCTCCGCAATATTCCGCTAGGTCGGCAATATCATTAGTGAGCGCTGCCGACCCAGCGGAAAATTAAAGGCCTGTTAACTATTTGATAAGTAGTTCTTCGCCAACGATATGCCTGCGCTGCTATAGAGTATGATTGCTCATGTCGCTGCGCGACAGCGTATTCAGGCGGCTAGTTGAACGCACAAAAGACATCGGCGAGCGCTGTAGACTACGGGCCAATTAACGGTATACAGTACGCTATTCGGCAAATTCAATAATAATGAGCATCTGTTTAAGGAGGAGAAAGAGTATGGGAAAGCTATCTAGTTTGATGGGAGCGGTATTCGCGGTTTTGTCTTTTAACGCCATTGCGGCTGACGCGCCGGAGACAATCACTGTAACCAGTTCAGCCTTCGACCATCACGGTACGGTTCCCGAAGAGTATTCGGCCTACAGTGACAATAAGTCTATTGATCTTAGCTGGTCTAATCTACCCGCAGGCACTGTGCAACTAGCCTTGATCTGCGACGATCCTGAAGTTGTGACAATTGGCATGATGGAGACGCCATTCCCACATTGGGTGGCTTATAACATCCCCGCTTCAGCTTCAGGTTTACCTGAAGGTATGACTAAAGATGCGGTCGTGACTGGAGTTGCTGGTCTAGACGGGATGATCAATGGTCTCAACGGTACGCGTCAACCAGGTTACTTCGGCCCGCGCCCGCCGGTGAATGGACATCTTCATGCTTACCATTTCAGAGTTTATGCGATCGATGCTGATCTTGATTTGGCAGAGGGACTGAATAAGGATGATCTGCTCGCGGCTATCGATGGCCACGTACTTGCTACGGGGATGTTGATGGGGCATTACGAACGTAAGGAGCAGTAGTTTGTTCAACCCCAGTTATGAACTACTACTAAAAGCGGGCCCTGGCCCGCTTTTTCGTGGTTATCAGTCCAAATATTTTCAATAGAATGCTGCTTGGTGTTTTCTAGAGGGTTTCATGCGGCCTCGATATTGATCGTCAATCTTCGCGAGCAAGCGAGTTCAAGTATTCTTCTGCTTTCTGAAAATCTCTAGACAGTGCTCTATTGAATCCGAGCCTTACAAGAAAGGCGGTAAGACGCGAACTGGGTTTGTACGCGACAGACACCTCCGCCTTGACTGTTTTATCCTGCAGCTCACTAAATTGGTAGTATCCGATGGAGTAGCCTATCGGCACGCTTACCGTGGACTTCGCCATATCTGTGAAGTAGGCGAATGTATTGGGTGGTTCAAAGATAATAATTCTTTGAACAAGACGTTTTCCATCATCCATCGTCGTAATTCTTTGTGAGCCAACACCGACTGCTGCTGAGTTTTGCGAGTTGGAGTTGTCGAAGCTAATGTCCGAAATACTTTCGGAGTATTCAGCAAGTCTACTTAGTAATGCATCGAAGACTAAGTCTATTGGTTGGGCAACGATGATCTCCACAGTGTTGTCAGGACTGGCAATAGCTCGTGCAACTTCGGCTGCAATGAATTGGCCATCAAATTTTTCTGCAGCAGCAAGCTGGCTTGGAGAAAGGCTGATGAGAATGACGGAAAGAAGTTTTAGCCCGAAGACAAACGCTTTTCTGCTAGATGACAATAAGTAACCTTTCCTGATTGTGACATTCATGAGTATGGCTCTTGAAAGAAAAATAATTTATTCGTATAGAGGCAGGCAAGATAACATTTTGCTGAGCGGGGTCAACGAGGAGCTTCCGGATTACTCTCTTCTGGGTTTTTAGTAAATGGCTGCAAGAGTAAGGTATTCAGGGAGACTGACTGGCCTTCGCCATAACCCTCTATGCCCAGTTGCATTTTCTCGTGGCCAGTTAAAGGCTGGGTCTGGTAGCTTGAAAATATCCTATCCCACCAAGGGAAATTAAATCCGAAGTTCTTGTTGTGCTCCGTATGCTCCGCTGAATGATGTACGCGGTGCATGTCCGGTGTCACCAGGAAATAGCGCAACACAGTGTCGAGCTTAGTGGGTATCTTGATGTTGCTGTGATTGAACATTGATGTCGCGTTGAGGAGTATTTCAGAAATCAATACCGCAATCACTGGCGGCCCCATTACTATTATTAAGCAGAGTTTGATAGCAGTCGAAATGATAATAGACAGAGGGTGGAAGCGTATCCCAGTGGTAACGTCATAATCGAGATCAGTGTGGTGAACCCGATGCAGGCGCCATAGTGGATTGAATCGATGATACAGTCGGTGCTGCCAATAAATAATCAGGTCAAAGATTACTAGATAGGCTAGAAGGCTTATCCAAGAGGCAGTCTGAAAATTGTTGAGCAAGCCCCAGCCTTTCTCTGCCGTCATCTGTGCTGCGGTGACTCCGGCGACAGGAATGAGTATCGCGACTAAAAAAGTATTCACAAAACTGAGGCTAAAATTACTGAGCCAGCGCCTAGCTTTCGAAAGGTGCAGCTGTCGCCTCGGCCATAGCATTTCCAGAGTAGCAATAGCTAGCAACATGGTCACGAAGACCAGTAGACGAATGGAGGGTTCCGATATGATGTTTAGTTCGCTCATATTTGCATTTGATAATACTTTGCGCGTTTGGGCGCGCGGCTACCCGGGCCTCTACGAATTGCTTTGCTAACTATAACCAAACCTCCCGATTGTCATGACGTCCAATCTGTCTATCTAGCTTAAGATCGAAAATTTCTCTCATGTTGCACTTGGCGAATAGATCGAGAACATCATCTTTGTCCGATTGATCTAATTTCTCAAATTCCTGCTGCGTGCGGCTAAGGAGGTAGAATCGGTAGGGTTGTGCCAGAGCGGTAATCGATACACCGTGCACATCAAAGTTGCACATTCCTACGCCACGTTCGGCGATGGTATTGGGTGGTAGTGAATTCTGCTGCCCAATCCATGTGTTGATATAGGCGCAAGCCGCCTTGGTTTCTGGCATAAAATCTATAGCCAGCAGTTTTAGCACGTCGATCAGGGTGTCAGGTATCTCATCGGCTTCGAGATAGCTTCTATTCTGAGCACTAAACTCGCCCATATCGCGGTCGGGTCTATTCATTCTCTCCACCCAGCGGTATAGACGAATCGCCTGAGACTGCATGATGGATAGAGGCTTAGGATCGCGGCCGAGGTGTCCATACAGCGGTGCAATCAGGCCAAAGTCGCCAATACTAGGCTTATTGCCTAGCAAGTAGGGAGCGTTACCGAAATGAACGTCCAGTTTCTGTATTAGCTCAAAATAAAGCGTCTCGATTAACGCGTATGTCTGGGGTACAGCACCGAAGTTACGCCCCGCTTCGCGCATCTGATTCATGCGTTTTTCAGCCAATCCTTTCTTGTTGAGATTGGCTGATACGAATGTCTCGAAATGAAATTGCAGGAAAGCGCTATTCTCTTCAGGGAAATTCCAGCGGTAGTGCATCGCCGGGCGCAGCAAACCTTCACTGCCTATTACATCGAAGAGAAGGCTGACGATCTTCTGTTTTGGGTTGTTTGGTGTGTGTTCGTTTCCGCAGCGCTGCTCATAGTGATCGATGATAGCGGCACCATCGCGTATCACTTCTCCTTCTTCTGTTTCTATTGCTGGGATGCTTCTGCGCCCACCCATCTTGGGTAATACATGCTCTTCATAGTAAGCAGAATTTGGCAGAGTCTCAGTGTACTGTTCTCCAGCCTTGATCAGGTAGCTGCGCGCCCTGCCTGTATAGAGTGACAGAGGAGATCCATAAAGTGTGATTTCTGACATAGGTGATCTACTTTTCTAGTAGGTTTTCTCAGCTAGACTACGTCGAGTCTAGGTGTCATATTTGACCTTAACACAATTTTAGATTTCGCTGACAGCTTCGGGCTGCGGTAATCAATGAGTCTAGTTTTTAGAGGTGATTAATTGCGCAGATTGCTTAGAAACGTAGTTGCCGTTTTTGTACTTTCAGGTCTAACAGCATGCACGGGATTGAATCCTCCTCTGGATCCTCAAACTGCGCAGTCCAGTGGCGCGCTTTCTGAAATGCAGGCACTGTATGACGTACAACACTACCAATTAGAATTGCAGGTCTATCCCGACAGAAAGATGATCGAGGGCCGCGTCACTATGCGCGCTATTGCGACAGAGTTCATCACAACTGTTGAGCTAGACCTAGACCCAAGATTCGAGATTTTAGAGACCTCGGTAAATGGGCAAACTTCCAGCTATAAGAAAGCGGAAGGGAAGCTGCTGCTTTTAGGATCTGAGATTCAATCAAGCAGTGAATTCACAACGACCGTTTCCTATCGCGGTAGACCCTATGAGGCGGAGAATCCCCCGTGGGATGGTGGTTTCGTGTGGACCGAGACTGAGTCTGGTGAACACTGGATCGCTACTGCTGTTCAGGGCAGGGGTTGTGACCTCTACTGGCCCTGCAAGGACCATATATCGGACAAGCCCGAGTTAGGAGCTGACATGCTAATCACGGTGCCCTCAAATCTTACTGCAGTGATGAACGGAACACTGCTCTCCGAATTGAAGCTCGGTGAGCGAACCACCTACCATTGGAGTACTCAGAACCCAATCTCGGCCTACCATCTTGCGATCAATATTGGCCCGTTCAAGAAGTATGAGATACAACATAGCAACGCACTTACTGAAGACCCAATTCCCGTGATTTTTTACCATGTTACAAATGATATGGAGAAAATTGAAAAGCTGATAAAGGAAGATTTTATTGGCCAGCTCGAATTTTTTGAGAGAACGCTTGGCCCTTATCCCTGGGGTGAGGAGAAGATAGGAATCGTAGAAATTCCCTATTTAGGCATGGAACACCAGACCATGAATGGCTATGGAAATAATTATGAATTAGACCCGTATGGCTTCGACTGGTTGATGCAGCACGAGTTCTCTCACGAGTGGTTCGGTAATCTAATGACGCAGGCAGGGAGTAAGGATTTTTGGCTGCACGAGGGTTTCGCTAACTATATGCAGCCTGTCTATGCGCAACAGGTTATTGGAGATGCCGGTTATTGGAGCTATATGTGGGATTTCTACAATGGCTTAGCAAACTGCAAGCCGGTCGTCCCCTATGAAACAGTATCGATGGATTATTTCGATTCCAACGACGCCTACTACAAGGGCAGCTGGACACTGCATACCCTGAGAGGTCTGATCGGTGAGGAGGCTTTCTGGCGCTCGGTACGCCGACTTATCTATGGCACGGCGGATCCTTGGTCGCTTTCCTATCCGCTACAACCTACGCGTCGCAGCAACGATGACTTTGTAAGGATAGCCAGCGAAGAATATGGTCAGAACCTGTCCTGGTTCTTCGATATGTATCTAGGGCAAGCTGCGATTCCGCTTCTTGTTCAACAGCGCAACGAAGACGGCGTGAGTTTTAGTTGGCCACACAATCCAGAGGCCAATTTTACTATCCCAATTCGGGTGACCCAAGACGGTCGCGCCACCGAGTATGCGGTGCCGTCAACCGGTGAGAGATTCCCGTTAGCGGAAGATGCCTTACTTCAAATAGACCCTAGAGTCGCACTGTTTAGAGATTTTGGCACTACTAAAGCTTGCGCGATTGACTGAACTTTCTATTACCCTATTTCTCTAGCAGACGTTCGTCGCCGAAAGTAGGCAGTATCAATTGATAGGCTTCAGTCAATAGACCTATTACATCTCGTGTGTATTGCTGCGCATGGACGTTTTGAATGGCGGCCAAACGCAGGTCTATCTCGCTCATGAGGTGGGAAAATTCGGCACTATCGGCGGCGGTATAAGCCACTTCAAAACCGGGTATAAATTCCAGTATCTGCGCGTGCAGGGATGCAACTTCTATTTGCACTGCAGGGGTGAGTAACTGGTGGTAGGCGCTAATGAGTCGTGTGGCTTCTTGCGCACTGTTTATTCTGGCCCCAATAGGCTCTATAGGCCCAATGAGGTTGCCATCGATCATGAGGATCACGAACTCATCTTCTGCGCCCTGGGCATTGGCCAAGGTAAACCCGAGGATTAAAAGGACGGATAGATAGCGAGCCATTCCGTCCTATCTCCTAAAGGGAAAAGCTCGAAGTGCTCTACTTGTCTTCATAGGAGAAAACGGACCTCAACTCGCGTTTGCTAATTTTCCAGCCATCACCAGTTAGCTCGAAGTTGTCATGGTATTCGCCAATGATCGCGAAGCCTTCCGTAGAGTTTGAGCCGGCGGCTGAAGTATAGATAGTTGCATAACTTACACCGGAGGCATGTAGTTCATCGATAGGCTCAATGCGAATAGTGCTCATTAGATGTCGGATAGACCCGCTCTTATCCAGGCCCTCTATACGTGCGCGAATATTGTTGCGGCCTTCCCATGTCTGGTTGCCAACGCTAAGTGATGCTTCGTCGGTAAAGAGATTCGAGAACTCAGCTGCATCGAATCTATCTCGAAAGTAGGCGTAGTCTGTCACTAGGTTAGCACAGTCGCGGTAGACATCTGCGGCGTAACTCGCTGGGATTAGACCAACACTTAGTGTAACTGCGAATAAGAGACGTTTTATCATTTTAGTGTTCCTGATTTAAAGTAAGAGAATTTCGGTGAGGATTGATCTCATTCAGACTGAGCCAGCAAATTCAAGTTATTGTTCATTAAGCGCGTTCTGGATATCCTGATGGGCCCGTCGCGAGCTATTTCAGGTATGCTGTATCTGATACGCATTAGGCCACATTGAGTAAAATAAGTTAATGTTATATCCCTATATCAACCCACTAACGCTGTATGTAAGGAGTCACTGAGACGATGTTCACCGTAAAGATATTATCTAAATGGGCTGCAATTGGTCTCGGCTCAATCCTACTCTTCGTAGCTGTTGCCTATGGTGCTATGCGAATGAACGATGGCCCAGTGGAATTCTACCCTTGGTTTACTATAAGTATCGGAGGCCCGTTTCGTAGCGGGGAGCTAACGGCGGCACCGCAAAGTTGGGAATTTTTGCAGGAGCGCGAAGAGATCGAGATCCAGACACTTAAGCCGACCACATCCAGGACGGTCTGGGTGCCGATAGTCGATGGCGAGTTTTTTATAGTCAGTGGCTATATGAATTCACCCATAGGCAGGCTGTGGAAACAATGGCCAGCTTATATGGAAGAGGACAATCGCATACTGATTCGGGATGAGGGAAAGATCTACGAGCAATGCCTGCAAAGAGTGTTGTCGGATCCCGAGAAGATTGTGCCGGTGTTGGCGGAACTAGGTCGAAAATATCTCGGCGGCAATGGCGAGCTGATTCCAGGAAGTGAAATCGCAGTCACCAGTGGCTCCATCTGGATGTTCGAAGTAACTGACTGTCAATAATCTTAGAAAGGAAGACCGTATGTTTTTAAAGACACTAGTCGGCATTATACCGCTTGGCGTATTTGCTACTGCAATAGCGCAGACGGATGTAAGTGGCACATGGATGCTCAATGGGCCAGGAACAGAGAGTGAGGTATTACTGACTGAAGAGGGTAAGCGTCTGCAAGATGACTACGAACTGTTGGAAGATGATCCTAGCCTCTATTGTACGCCGGCTAGCTCATCGAGAATTTGGGCGAATCCAGGTGCGCCTATTAAGATAGAGCAAACCGATACAAGCATTCTAATTAGTTATGAGCTCTTTGACCTTAGGCGTGAGATACCGTTGGGGGACGAGTCTGCACTAAGTAATCAGCCGAGCACTCAAAATTTGAATGGCACATTTTTCTCGGAGATGGGTTCCTCGTTTGCGAGCTATGACGGCGAACGTCTTATTATTGAATCTAGAAATCACGCCTACGGATATATTAGAACATCACGGGGAATACCACAGGCACCGAGCACAACAGCAATCGAAGTGTTGGAAGTGGAAGGCGATATACTGCATATCACCCATACTTATATCGACGAATCGATATTTGAGAAGCCGTTAGTGCTTGAATACTTTCTAAGACGAGCAGACGATACCGTACTTAACGTGTATGACTGCACTGAAGCAAACTACAACTGGTTCGATGAACTGAATGCGAATTAGGCTGGGAGAATAAAAATGAAGAAAATTCTATTAATCGCAGTATTGTTAAGCGCTCCATTTCTGATTAGCGCACATCATTCGACGGCTGCGAACTTTACGCAAGAGATAATCTCAGTCGAAGGCACTATCGAGCGGGTCCGATTTCAGAATCCCCATTCTTCTGTGCTAATTAAAAACACCGATGATCAAGGTGAGGAAACTTTCTGGCTAATTGAATCCGTCGGCAGAACTACCTTGGAAAGGCAGGGTGTTTCATTTGATATACTTGAGGTAGGTTCGGTGGTAAAGGCGAGTGGAAGGAAGGGGCGCAGAGAGTTTACGATGTATCTGCGAGATATAGAGTTCGAAGATGGAGCCGTCTTCGTTCCTGAGCCAGACCTTTATTAATTTTGAGCCCCAGCCTAGTTAGCGAATGCCTGAGACAGATTTTCTTGCGGCACTGTCTCGTTACGATGTAGTGACTATTGTTGGAAAGTAATTTTTCCGCCAACTATAGTCATCATGTTTTCGCTGGTAAGGATATCAGCCTCGGGAATGGTCATGAGGTCGTTATCGAATACGGTGAAGTCAGCATATTTTCCTATTTCTATAGAACCCCGTAGGTTTTCCTGAAAGGCGCCGTGTGCCGGCCAAAGAGTAAGCATGAGTAAGGCTGTCTCTCTTGAGACGGCTAATTCAGGGTGCCAACCTGCACCCGACGTCCCATCTAGTCTTGTTCTAGCAACTGCTGCAAAGAACTCAATTCTAGGATCCCCTGCTTCAACCGGCGCATCGGAGCCGGCCAGTATCCTCAAGCCCCTATCGACTAATTGCTGCCAAGGATAGGCATAGGAGAGTCGGTCACGTCCTAGGCGATCGGGAGCGAAATTAAGGTCGCCGATAGCATGGCTGGGTTGCATAGAAGGAAGCACGCCTAGTTCTACGAAGCGCTGTTGGTCCGATGGCGGAATTATTTGCGCGTGTTCCATGCGCCAACGCAGGTCCTCGCTGGCCCATTCGCTTCTAGGTACGTAGTTGTATGCCTCTTCGTACCAATCCAGGAGAGACCTTACTGCACGATCTCCGATAACGTGTGTCTCGATTTGAATTCCCTGTCTAAGCGAGGCATAGAGAATCGGCATCAACTCTTCTTTGGTCGTGCGGTTCATGAAGCCGTTGTGATCGGAATCGGAATAATTATCGATGAGTGCAGCACCACGTGAGCCTAGAGTCCCGTCTATAAACACTTTGATGCCGCGCACATCAAACATATCATCAGCTGTGGTTTCGCGGCCGCGCTCCAGCATAGTTTGTGCCTGCGAAACCGGGATCGCGGCATACACGCGATGTGCCATGTTGCCTTCTTTATGAATCTCCTTCATCAGTCCGATTAATCGATAAGACATACCGGCATCTTGTGTCTGTGTCCAGCCTAGTGAGGCATTCGCACGCAGGCCGCGTAGTAGATTATCTTTGAGATAGGCATCGGTTTCTGGTGGCAGTATTTCGCGAAAGGCATTCATCGCATTAGCAAGCACGTAGCCGGTGGGTGTCCCGTCTAATTCTCTTTCGAATCTACCGCCCTCAGGGTCTGGGGTGTCCTTGGTAACACCCGCGAGTTCCATCGCTTTCGAATTAACTAGTGCAGATACGCCATCGGCTCGCGGCATGAACAGAGGCTTGTCGGCGGTAAATGAGTCGACGTCGTACTTATTAAGGAAGCGCTGCTCATCGGTCCATTCCCGCTCTATCCAACCTCGTCCCTGAACCCAGTCGCCGTCGGGAATATTTGCAGCCCAGTCCCCGATGGTTTGTACGGTCTGTTGTAGCGTGGCAATTCCGAAGAGGCTTAGAGTTTTTGTGCGCTTGCCTACGCCTTCCAAATGTTGGTGGCTATCGGTGAATCCTGCGAATACCGTCCTGCCTGCCAGATCGATAACTCGGGCGCTGCCACACATATACTCCTCGGCATCAAGGTTAGAGCCGACAAATACAATTTTGCCGCCCTTGCTAGCTACAGCCTCCGCCGTCCACTGATTCTCGTTGGATGTGTAGACGCTTGTGTTATGAAGGACTAGGTCGGCCTGTGCGCAGTTAGCGCTGGCAGCCGCAGATTCTAGGGCGTCAATGTTTGAGCTCTCATCGCTGCAGGCGGCAAGAAGTAATAGAGCAGGCAGGGTCAGATTCAGGGCAATTGTGGGGTGCATCCAAGATTCCTTTGGCGTTCGAGGTCTTATAATTTAAGTTTGGCAGTAATTGGCAAAGATTGTATCAGATGGCGTAGAATCTCAAGGGTTGCGAGCAGTTAGCGGGATCTGAATGTTTGGAAATCAACCCACTATTTCTCTATACTAATAAAAATAATCGAAGACCAAGAATAAAAAGTTCAATTTTCTGTTCACACTGTGAGGTATAGCATGTCGCGAAATACGACCAATAGTAGGCGTGATTTTCTTAAGGGCGCAGCTGTCGTAGGCGGTGCATCTACCTTAGGAGCCTGTGTAGGCGCGCAGTCAGGACCTTCTGTCACGCATACACATACCCATGCTCCCAGTTTCTATCCCAAACACAACGAGCGCACCAAGGGTTGGATGCGCTTCATATGGCAGAAAGCTACTACGGCTGATGACTGGGCCTACTCCGAAGATATTGAACGGCCCTGGGGTATAAACGTGCCTCTTGGCGAGATAGATTGGACGGAAGATGGGAATGGCCCCCATCCATGGTGGGATCAATACACTTCGGCTCCAATGTTGAGCTACCCGCGCTTCGATCTGGCCGATTCTAGTTACCCCATCATGATGATGGCGGATCAAACGCCAGCATGGAGAGAAGTCTATACTCGTATCATGGATGAACTGGCGACAAGGCATACTTCTTACTGGGCAGCTATTGATTGGAATACCTTTATTGGTCCAAGCCCTGATCGAAAAAACTACGGCCCTTTAAATGCGCCTGGTTATCAGTCATGGCCGGAACGCGTCCGAGGTAATTATGACTCCCCTGGCTGGACTGCAAATGGTGTCGAGCCTTGGGGGTTGCAACCCGATCCTATAGGGGCTGACGGTAATTTGTTTTTTCGTGGCTGGTTGAATCTGGTCTTGTCTATGTACAAATACATCTCTGGCGATGACAAGTGGGAGAAGCCCTGGCAGATTGCTGGCTTCGAGAATGAAATGTTTGAATGGACTCAGCCGAAAATTGTAGAACATTTGCACAGTCAATATATTGCTCATCCCGAAGGCCCGCAATGCGAGAACACAAAGATATGGCCGCTTTGTAATTCCGCTGCCGGTCTAGGAATATATCTATCTGACCAGCTGGGGATGACAAACGCTCATGGTGCCTTTGAGAACTGGATAGAGTTCATGAAGGATAACTATATGAGCATTAATGGCCAGAATGAGATTGAATCGATGACTTTGTACTATGACCCATTGGCAGAATTCAAGGTCAATTATCCTGGAGCAGGCGTTGGATCTACAACAGCTTTTTATCTTATGCCGCAATCTCCTGAGATCGCTACCCAGATATATGAGGGCACTGCGAGAACTCTTGGTTGGCATGACCCTAAACGAGAAATAGCGGCAGACTCATTTGGGTTGGTGCTGGCCAAGGCGCTTGGGGACCATACTGCTGTCTCACGCCTTAGTGCAGCAGCAGAGCGTGATTTTGAGCCTAAATGGTTTGGCGAAGACATGGATAAGTTTGGTTGGTGGTTTAATAACGGTGAACCTTGGCCGCGGGGGCAGGGTAGTGCTCGACAAATGATTAGCGAAATTGCCGAAGGTAATTGGGCTGATATTTTTCAGGTCAAACAGATGGATAAATTCAGTGCGCCGACACTGGAAGGCGTCGATTATCCTAATCTGGGCGTCGACACCGCATGGAATGATAAGGATAGTGGCGTACTTCATATTGGCACCTATGTGGGGGACAGGGGTGCTGCTGGTCAGGCAACAAGTTGGCAAATTACTAACTTACCTGATGTGGGAGAGGCTGTGGTGATTTGTGATGGCGCAACTATTACTGGTGTGGAGGTTCTGAATGCTAATACTATTCGTGTGCCGACAGACATCGCTCAGCATCAATATCAAATTTACACAGGTTATTTCGGGCAAGAAATTGCGATGGCAAAACCTGCCCCATCAATGGTTGCGAGTGCCGCTTCCACCGCTGCTACACGTCGTACAGCGGAGCAGAATGTCAAAGCAGCGGAAGCTGTTATAGCGAGGGGAGCAACTGGCTGTGCTTGCTGCGCCGGCGTTGTCTAATTTACTTACAAATAAAAATTGAACAAATTAAGAGGGTTAAGTGAATGCGATTACTTAAATTATTAACTCAAAAAACAGTAGAGGCGACACTGCTAGTATTGTTGCTATTGGCAGGTAGCGTTATAAATGCTGAGAAAGCTGGATCGTTGCAACAGGGTGAAGACGTCATCGTGCTCGATGTAGAGAACATGACCTGAGTAGGCTGTATTGTTGCCGTGCGCAACTCACTGAAAAAAGTCGAAGGTGTTAGAAAGATCGAAGTAGATATAGATGAAAAAACAGCGACACTGATCGTTGCGAGTAAAGAAGTCGATACATCTCTTTTGGTTGCTGCGACAACGAATATTGGATTTCCCTCTGTAGTTAGACAGCCATAACTATCGGCCCTTAAGGCCGGTTTGTATAATATTTTAGAACGGGATTGAGTTTGCAAACTACAAAAAAGGAAACCGACTACCGCCATCTCATAGCTGGCGGAATCGCTGCTTCGTTTACGGCGAGTATTTGCTGCCTCGGCCCATTAGCACTTTTGGCAACGGGTGTAAGCGGTGCTTGGATGAGCAATCTTATGTTCTTCGAGCGCTATCAACCGATTCTTATCGCCGTAACAGTTCTCGCTTTCGTGCTTGCCGGACGCAATGTATTCTTTACTGCCAATGCGGTGGGTGAGAATGATAGCTGCGAAGAGAGAGATCCTGATTGGAAGAAGGCTTCGTTTTTCGCCGCAAGTTCTTGCTTAGCTTTGGTGTTTATAAGCAGTGAATACTGGATTCTATTCTTGGTCTAACTCCCTCCAGCGTAGCGTGGCCTGATTTGACATAATATTGATTCATTCCTATGGATTTGCTTACTCTATAGATGAGTAACAGATAGACTCCGCCTACACTATCCTCCTGAGTCAACAGCATGAAATCAGAAACAACGTCTACTGAACGTGATCCGGCTTATGGCTGGTTGATGGTGTTTGTCGTGTTTACTCTGAGCGGACTGTCATTTGGGGCCCTTGGAGCTATATCAGTTTTCTTAAAACCCCTGTCAGCAGAATTTGGCTGGGGTAGGGCAGAGACTTCACTCGGTTATACGGCGATAGCGTTTTCCTCCGCATTGTTTGGAATTCTCTGGGGCTTTGTGGCGGATAAATATGGCTCGCGCTGGTTCGGCGTTGTCGCTGCCATAACAATGTCTCTTTGTCTGTTCATGTTAAGCGCGCAGACGACTATTTTTCAGTTCTATGCGTTCTATTTCCTATTTGGTGCGTTCGGCAATGCTATGGCGTCTACGCCTTTGTTTGCAAATGTGGGATTCTGGTTTCGACACAACCCAGGCCTTGCTCTGGGCCTCACCGCATCCGGTGGTGCGATCGGTCAGGGTGTCGTACCGTATTTTGCTGGAATGGCGATAACCGCTAATGGTTGGCAATGGGCCTATCAGGCGATGGCGATTTCCTACTTGGTGATAGCGTTGCCGATTGGCTTTCTCGTGCGTGAATCTCCTAGGCGTCAGAAAGCGCGGGTATCACCGGAAACTGAAGTGCGGCATTTTCCTTTGTCTGAAAAAGAAGTTGTGCTGTGGATGTGTCTTGCCGTTATGTTTTGTTGTAACTGTATGGCTGTGCCGATTGTGCACCTTGTACCAATGCTCACCGATGCGGACTATACCTTGCAGTTCGCGACTAGCGTCTTTCTCGTGCTGATGTTAGCTGGCGGTTTAGGTCGTATTTTGGGGGGAAAACTAGGTGATGTGATTGGAGCTTTGCCGACTTATATTATTATGTCGGTTGGACAGACTGTCTCGGTATTCTGGTTTCCTTATCTGGACCAAACTTGGAGTCTCTACCTACTTGCTATGATCTTCGGTTTTACCTATTCGGGTGTGATGTCGAGCATTTTGGTGTGCGTTAGAATGATGGTGTCGGCGCGCTTCTCAGCTAGAGCCATGAGCGTGACTTCGTTCTTCGGCTGGACCGGCATGGGTCTAGGCGGGTTCTTTGGTGGCTTGTTTTATGATATGAATGGCGACTACAAGCTGTCTTTCGCGTTCGCCTCGCTAATGGGGCTGCTGAATATTATTGTACTCACGGCGTTCTACATGCGGGCGAAGGGTCAGCGCATTAGCGCCTCGCCCCAGCCGGCTTAATAAAAATGTCTAAGCGAGAAACCAGATGGTCGCTTAGTTAAATTGAACGCCACGGAAGATTTCTCTCCTTTGAACGTAGCCCTCTGGCATGGGCAGCACATTGTTGCTGCTCTCATACGCCTCGTAGTCGGCGAGCATTTCTGTATAGCGCTCGGGCTCGATCTGCGCTAGATCGCGTGCTTCTCCAGGATCTGTTTTGATATTAAACAGGTGCCAGTTTTGGTCATTAACGGCGCTGCGATTAAAGACCAACTTATAGTCTCCCTTGAATAGCGCGCGGTTACCGCCAAGCTCATAGCCAATAGCTTGAGACTCGCTGTGAATGTCTGACTCGCCGCCTTGCAGGAATTCAGAGAAATCAGTGCCGATAATTTCTTCGATTGAATCACCTTTCCAGTTGCCGTCATGTTTCTCAAGATCTACTAAACTAAGAATAGTAGGTGTAAGGTCGGTGACAAATACAAATTCGTCAGTCTTTTCATTTTGTTTGCTAATGCCGGGGCCAGACATGACCAGAGGTACGCGCAGGCCACCCTCGCTGGCGTAGAATTTATAGTAGGCAAGAGGGGAGGCAGCTATCGTCGCGTTATTAGGCCCTATCGCATTAAAAGAATTTGCCTCGCCCAGTGTTTCTAAGTCAGAGTTGTAACCCACTCTATCAAACCAATTTTCCATTCCCAGAGCTGCTTGTCCGTTTACCCCAATTAGGTTGGAACCTTCGGCGCCGTTGTCTGAAGTGAAGACGAATATTGTATTCTCGAATTCTCCGATTTCTTTTAAGTAATCCATTAGCCGGCCAATATGCATGTCCATCGCATCCACCATTCCGGCATAGACTTCCATGCGTCTAGCATGATGAATTTTTTGTTCTTCAGTTAGGCTATCCCACTCTAATGTTCCTGGGGTAACTACCGCCTCGGTGTTGCGAGGAACAACACCGGCAGCCTCAGCAGCAAGGCGTCTTTTTTCTCGCATTACTACCCAGCCTTCGTCATACATTCCGGCATACTTATCGGAAAACTCTTTGGGAGCTTGCACAGGCATGTGCACGGCTTGGAAAGGCACGTAGGCAAAGAAAGGTTCGTCATCCGCTTCATTCTCTGCGATGAACTCGATTGTTTTGTCGATAAAATACTTAGATGAATAGAAGTCGTCAGGGAGTGTGTGTCGTTCCCCGTCGGCATACCAATTGGCTTGCTCATAGATTGGCAGATAGGGACGCTGATCCCAATTGTCTGCACCAGTATCCGCCATGGCAATGGTGCGATCGAAGCCTCTGGAAGACGGCAGCTGTTCAGGCGTATGGCCTAAGTGCCATTTGCCAGTCATGTAAGTGTGATAGCCCGCGTCCTGAAGAATTGTAGACAGTGTTACGACTTTGTCATTGAGCACGCCTTGATAGTTTTCATACTGCTGCTGTTCAGGTGGGAGCGCTTCTGGGATATTTGGCACACCATTGCGATGGCTATCCACGCCAGTTAGCAGCATAGCTCGCGCCGGTGCACAGCTCCCCGCCGTATGGTAATTGGTAAACGAGACTCCTGAGGCTGCGAGTTCGGCAATATTGGGCGTATTGATTTCGCTGCCAAAGGGCGAGATATCCGTGAAGCCAAGATCGTCGGCGAGTATGAGTACGATATTGGGTCGCGTCTGTTGTTGTGCCACAGCGGTAGTAGAAATGGTTAAGGCTAGTAGCGCCGCAGTTATCCTTGTTGATTTCGAAAGCAAAGTGGTTCTCCGTTAGTTCTTCATTTCACTAATATGAAGAAAGGGCACTCTAGCCCTTTTCTTCTTTTCCCTTTATTTATTGACTTCCTGCTATCGTGCTGCCACGCAGCGCTCAGGCTGAACAGGTCTTGGCAGGATGAGGGGTGCCGCTGTTACGCGTTCTTCGCTAGCGAGTTGATCATAGGCGGCTTGCTGAAGGCCCTTCACTTGAGCGCGAGACATGCCTAGCTCAAAGCCGGAACATTCGTTCTCTCCTAGCGAACGTGGATCTAGACCGGTGAGGTTGCCGAAGACGACAAGTGCCTCGAGATAGTAACCATAGTCGCTCGCGTGATAGTGATCCCAAGTCCAAAGGTCCATCAGGTCTGTGTCGATTCCATCATAGGGATTAGGATCGGCAATGCCGCTTTCCATGGCTCGTGTCCAAGCCTGACCAACACCGTTTACCGCTTCTACAGCAGCAGATCCTGCAGCGGCGGCATCGTATCCGGCACGCACATCTATCGCCATCTGCTCTATAGGCATTCCATTCCAAGGGCTGTCAGTTCGATACACAAGATCTGCCCGTGACCAGGTCGCAGTGAGAAACACTTCAACATCGGGATTCAGACCTTGTAGAAAGTTCGACATCTGCGCCGTGGTGTCGATGAGTACGGCCGGATTGTTGGGATTGCTGCTGTCTAGTGTACTGAAGCCATGCATGACAACTTTATCCCAGGGACGTCGGCCTATGACGGCTAGCTTATTTTCGAGATGAAAATCCAGCCCACTGCCGCCTCTGGTTTCGAGATACACATCAAAGTCTAAGCCAGCTTGATCGGTGAAAGACTTAAAGAGCGCGGGGACTCCGCCAATACCTTCGTTGTTGAGATCAGTTACCGAATCTGCTCGATAGAATTTTGCTGCTGAGCCATAGGCGTAAGTGAAGCTGTTACCTATAAATAGGGTGCTTGTGTCGGCGTAAGCTGTGAGTGACCCAAAAGCTAGAACGAGAGTTGTGAGTAGATTCTTCATTGATTGATCCTCTTTTGCTTATTAATCAAATGACGTTAAAAGAAAGAATAGAAGCTAACTGCGTCCAAGTCCACATTTAGAAAGGGCACAGTCTTGCTGTTCTAATTTACGGCAGCGGCATTCAGGATGCGTAGAAAATTCCCGCTCCAGATTTTATTGATGTCTGTTGCGGAATAGCCTCGCTCGAGTAGGCCTTCGGTAAGATTCATCGCTTCGCTGGCGTCGTTGTAGTCATCTATTCCACTGCCGTGATTGAAGTCATTGCCTATGCCTACATGATCGATGCCAATGCGATCAACGATGTAATCTATGTGATCGATCATATTATCTGTGGAAGCTGGCCCGAGAAGTTCGCTAACCGCGGTGGTGAATGCAGACCTTTCTGCAAGATCCTCAATTTCCCAATAGAGTTCGAAAGGGTAGTTGTATTCTATCGATATTCCCGCCGCTATCCGCAAGGCTACTAGTTTTTCTATAAATTCGGGCTCAGAGATATTGATCAGATAACCCTTAAACGCAGCGACGTGAATTACTCCTCCATTCTCGCCGATGCGATCAATTTCTTCATCGCTAAGATTGCGGGTTACATCTGAAACAGTTTTCGCATTTGAGTGACTGGCAATTATTGGACTGCTCGTTAACTCGAGCACTTGCAGAGTTGCAGCTTTGGATAATTGTGAAACATCTACTAGAGCGCCGAGAGCATTGATTCTTTCAACCGCCGCTACGCCTAAAGAGGATAATCCTCCGTGTTCTTCGGTTACCTCGAAAGCGCCAGTTTCACCGCTAAACTCGGGACGTGAAGAGTCAGAAAAAGCATTGTGCCCGAGATGGTTGAGACCAAATATTCGAACACCTTCTGCATAGAATTCATCGATTGCAGAAACATTTCCCTGCAGAGAGCGAGCATTTTGAAAGCCTAGAATAAGTGCTGACTTTCCCGCTTCGTGAGCGGCGACGATTTCACTCGAGGTGGTCGCGATAACAACCTGGCCCTGACTTTCTTCTACAAGTGTGTGTACAGCGGCTATTTTTTCATCGGCCTCGGCTCTGGCTTTTGCATCGCCTTCCATCGTTCTGGGGCCAGGGCCAACAGCCACTGACATGACTACGGCGTCGACTCCACCTGCCCGCATCTTTTCAGGATCTACCTTCGATGTCCCGTCGGCACTCATGTAAGCCCTCGATGTTGAAGGAATTACGATGTCGGCATGCGCATCTAAGACTAAGCTGAATTCATGGATATCGGCAGCCGAGGGGCTGGAGCCAGCGCCTCCAGCTTGCATCTCGACTGAGGCGGGGTCGTTATCTGAGCATGATGCGATGCCAGCAAGAGCAAAGGATAGCAAAACGCTGTTGCGAATTAGCCCGCTAGTTTTCAGGTGTAGCATTTACTAACTCCAAAAGTTTCGTAGATAGTGAATTTCTATTCCGGCGCCATTTTCAGCTCTTCCCGCAAGGTTCGCGATGCGAGATAGAAGTGAATGGCCGACCAAACATTCACAGTAGGTAGAAGAATCAGCATCGCATAGCGTAGAGATTCAACTCCCATTGAAGGCGCAAGCATGTCACTCAAATACCCGATACCGAATGGGCCGAGACCTAAGCCAATTATGTTGATGACAAGGAATAAAATGGCAGAGGCGGTTGCGCGCCAGCGCAGTCCCACAAGTGCATGGGTAGTGGCTATGGAATTTCCTAGATACACATTTTGAAGTGTGCCGGGAATAAATATAAGCATGAGGGCAACATATTGATTATCTGTGAGAAAGGCTACAAGCATTGCCGGAACGCAAAGCAATGTTGCTATGCCGGGTATCCATTGATACCAGCGCTTGTCTTTTTTGCCAAGTTTGTCGCCGAGCATGCCGCCAAGCAGCACACCGATAGCACCAAATAAGCCTGTAGAGAGTGCAAGCCAAGTTCCCAATTCCCCGGTGCTCATTTCATGACTGCGAATAAAAAAGGAGGCGATCCAGTTCACGGTACCGTATCCAGCGAAGGCATTAAGTCCGCAGGCAAATGCCATGTGTCGGAACGTTTTGCGCTTCCATAACAAAGCTACAACTTCTTTAAAGGGTACTTGCGTCTCAGACGCAGTTTTATTCTCCATTAATCCGCGAATCGGCTCGCGGACAGTTGTTCGTACAAGGATTGCGAGTAATACACCGGGGATACCAACGACCATAAACGCGACTCGCCATCCAAAAAACTCATTTAGCCAGCCACCGAAAAGAAAGCCGAACAAGATGCCAAGGTTTACACCGGTGGAGTAGAACGCGAGAGCACTCGCCCGTTTTTCAGGAGGGAAGATATCCGAAACGATAGAATGGGATGGCGGGCTACCGCCAGCCTCGCCTATGCCAACACCTACCCTGGCCGCAAGTAGTTGCCCATAGTTCTGTACGAGGCCACTTACCGCTGTCATAGCGCTCCACAAGCCAACAGACACGGCTACA
>Ga0209632_10000706_pt1 | contig 34490 bp, 29 predicted proteins | sample COG_10_FD_184754 | JGI IMG/M metagenome (GOLD analysis project Ga0209632, IMG submission 184754) | Pelagic Microbial community sample from North Sea - COGITO 998_met_10 (SPAdes) (version 2) | ecosystem: Environmental > Aquatic > Marine > Neritic zone/Coastal water | place: Helgoland, sampling... | reverse complement strand
TAACTGAGGTTCCCCCCCCACGAACTTTCTTTTTCGGCAATTTCACTTACTGAGACTTTATGCAAAATTGAGATACGCTACCGCCCTTGGCCGCTTGCTAAAAAAGCAAAGCCAATTTCGACTAACTTTATTTTTATGATTATCAAGTAGAACCAGAGCGCATCGGATGAGCACTGGGAAATTCTAGTAAACTTTCGTCAATTTCAACCTCGGTTTGTCGACCCAGGATTTCAAACAGGACTTTTACTCTTTCTCGTGCAGAAACAAGCTTAGTAACCGTTCCCTCATCACCTTTGAAAAGTCCAGAAATTGCTTTGACCTTATCCCCCACCTTGTGAGGTTGGTCTGGTATTTCCAGGATGCCATCTGGTGAAATAAGACGCAGTGCGATCATAACTTGGGGGGGGACATGCACTGGAACTTCGTTTCTTCGCACGATGTAAGAAACTCCATGAGCGAAATGAACATTTCTAAGGTGCATTACAGGGTCAAATCGAGCAAAGAAATATCCGGGAAAAAGTGGTTTTGCAGGGGAGGCTTTTTCTTTTCTGGGCCGAATGGTCCTAGGCAGAAATGCCTCCACATCAGGCAGATTGCCTATGGTTTGCGCTGCGAGCATTTCCATTCGTGGTTTTGCACGGAGGCAGTACCACCCGATCGACCAATCTTCAAAATTATCTTTAGTCATTACAACTTGAGGAGTCCGGCAAGAGCGGGTAGCAATCGGCGACTTGTTTTAGTAAGTTTTTTTAATTTTTCCAGTCTGATTAGATAGAAATCATCCTCTTTTTCATTATCTGACAGAGAATCTTCCATTCTTGATATTCGATCGGTTGCACTGTCAAGGTGAGGCATGATTTCGTCCTTGATAAATGTGGAGAAAAGCCTGCGGAATTCTGTTTCTGCTAAATAATGATCACGGCGATCGCCGGCGACATAGGTAGAACGAACTGCCTTGAGAGATTTGAGAGTCCTTAAACCCTGGCTTGCCGAACCAATGCTAATTTCAAGTCGAGAGGAAATCTTATGCATAGATAAGGGTTTTTCAGAAAAATAGAGTAATCCATAAATCTCACCAACAGATCGGGGCATACCTAGAATTCCCATCAAACGAACGAAGAAATCAATGGATTCAATTTCCAAGGATTGCTTTATGGAAGCAGGACTTGCAGATTTTATTTTGTGGGGGATCAAAACTATATTTCATTTATTTCAAAAAAAAATGAAAACTACAAGCTTTCTCTTATCACCTCTTGAAAAAGTTGCTAATTATAAAGGATATTGCGGGGGTAACCTTAGTAAAACGAACTTGCTCTTTTGGTGTTTTTAGTCGAATATAAAAATAGTACTCCCTAGATATGCCCAATCATAGAGATAAAGGATATGCAACACTCCACAAATTGATTTTGTTGAGTTCTCTTTTCGTTTGGTTTTGGATTTCATTATATCTATGGGATACCCTTGATTATTCTCTGATCAATTTACCTTGGAATTACGCCTTGGTCGCTATTGCTGGCCTTACTGTTGCCACTTTTGGGTCATTACAACAATACGGTTTGTTTTTCATGAAAAACGGTTGGGGTCGTGTTCGAGAATCTCTGCTCAAGGCGAATTTTCAAACTGCCCTAATCGCTTTTTTTGTTTTTGCCTCTTACTTTGCTACTAAAGACAATGAAACGAGTCGTTTATTTCTAGTTTTTTACATCAGTACAAGTTGGCCAATACTCGCATCATTTAACTTTGCACTTCCAGGTTTGTTTAAAAGAGTAATCGGATTTCAGGTAATCTCTCGAAAAAGTCTAATTATCGGTGACTCCACTTCATTAGTTTCCCTCAAGACATGGATCAAAAAGCATACGGAGCAGGGATTTAGTTTTGAAGGAACATTCACCACTGATCTAGATGATCCGAAATTATCCCAAGTGCCTTGGTTCGGGTCTTTTGAAAAGCTAGAAAAATATCTCAGCGAAACTAATATCCATCAATTAATTTTATTACCCAATAGCGATATGGATAATTGGATTCGAATTGTTTCAGATTTGGGTACCAAATATGGTTGTAGAATTTTGGTGTATAATAATTTGTCCGGTTATTTTGATTCGCGACTTGTTTTTGTGGAGGAATCTGGTCGACAATTTTTTTCTTTGCAAAATGAGCCCCTGGAAAGTCCATTTAACAAGATGGTGAAACGATCCTTGGATTTATTGATCTGCATTCCTGCTCTCCTTGCTATCCTTCCTCCCTGTATGATTTTGATTAAAGTTTTTCAAATGATTCAGTCCCCCGGTCCGTTGTTTTTTACGCAAGATAGAGTCGGTATAGCCGGACAGAGTTTTACGATTTGGAAATTTCGTTCCATGTCCCATGCCGAGAAGGGCACTCGGGATGAAGCGGAGCAAGCACACCCCGGGGACGAAAGAATATTTGGTTTTGGAGCCTTTATTCGAAGATTTAGTATCGATGAAATTCCACAATTTATAAATGTACTGAAGGGAGAAATGAGCCTCGTAGGTCCACGACCTTACCTCGCAAAGCATGACTTCCTATTTCAACAAGATTACAAGGCATATCGAATACGCCAGTTTGTTAAACCTGGCGTTACTGGTCCGGCACAGTGTAGAGGTCTGAGAGGAGAGTTTACTGACCCGGACCTTTTGCAGAAACGTATTGAATTGGACTTTAATTATGTGGGGAATTGGACGATTTGGTTGGATTGTGAGATCCTTTTGCGCACAGTAGTGCAGGTTCTTTTTCCTCCCAAGAGTGCTTATTAGAAAATCCTTCAGGTTTGATGTCAGAGAGGTTGAACGCAGATTCCTGTAAAATTTTAGGTTTGTATTTTTTCAATGGCTCCCTGGCAGATGCCTTGAAATTATCAAGAAAGGGGGGGCTTGTAGTTGCTCCATCTGGGCCCGGTCTAGCAAGCGATCTGACAAATTGTGGAGTTTATGCAAGGGCACTCCTAGAGGCAGATTTAGTATTGCCGGACAGTGGGTTGATGTGCCTTTGGCAACAATGGTTCGGCACGGAAACAATTAATCGAATTTCAGGCCTTACCTTTCTGACCGGTTATTTAAAGAGCCGGTCAGTTGAAAAAGAATCTTCTTTTTGGATTATGCCAGATGAAAAACAGGCAAAAGCGAATTTGTCCTGGCTTTCTCAGAACATGGATTATCCGGCACGCGAGTGTGATGTTTATATTGCTCCCATGTATCGCAAGACTGGTGATATTGAAGATTCTATACTTTTAAACAAAATAAGAGAATCAAAACCCAGTACAATCTTCATTCAAGTGGGGGGAGGGGTTCAGGAGAGGTTGGGGTTGTTTTTGAAAAATAATTTGGAATACCGTCCCACAATTTTATGCACTGGTGCGGCTCTCGCATTTCTATCTGGAGAGCAAGTCCGTATTCCCTCTTGGGTCGATCGCTTTTATTTGGGTTGGCTTTTACGCTGTTTTTTTGCTCCTCAAATTTATATCCCAAGATATTTGAAAGCTTTTCGATTGCTTTACTTACTGAATAAATTTGGAAAAGAATGCCCTGTATAGGCTTTCATTCAGTCGTTTGCCTCTGGTTTTTTAACTGATGAACATTATGGCACTTCTACTAATACCTCAGTTTATCTACTCGGTATTCGATTTAAGAAGTGGGGTATGAACGAGAGGGCAGGGCGTTTACGGGCGGGCAACTGTTCTTGTTCAAATAAAGGAGGATCATGCCACCCCCAGCAAAAGATCTTATTTTAAATTCAAGTGGTGCACCGTCCGCATTAATGGAAGCGCCAGTATGCTTAATTTGAATATTGGGCTTCTTATTAATCACTTTAAAGTAAGAAAAAATGATGGAGGATTTGATTTGTAGTTGCTTCAACAGACTTGAGCTTATGTTTATCGGGTATGTCAAAAATTTTACTTTGTGATGGCCATAATTTAGCTTTCAGAGCTTTTTATGGAATTCGAGAATTAAATCGTTCGGATGGATTTCCAACCAATATGGTTCACGGCTGGTTGCGCTCATTTTGGAGATTGGAAGATGATTTGAAGCCTCAAGGAGTTCAGGTGTTCTTTGATAAGGGAGGAGCCACTCGAAGAGAAAATCTACTTCCCAGTTATAAGGCAAATAGAGGGGCGCCACCAGAAGGGTTTAGCGAGCAACTGGAATGGGTAAAGAAACTGACTGATGCAATGGGATACGGGAGGAGCGAACAAGCGGGATTGGAAGCCGATGATCTCATTGCTTCAGCCGTTAAGTTCTATCGCGAGTCGGAACAACAAGTTTTGATTGTCAGTGCGGATAAAGACCTCGCTCAGTTAATCTCTAAACAAGTGGAGCAATTACTTCCTCCTCCCACTGCCAATCCTCGTTTAGGTTGGCGTATTTTAGACGAACAGGGAGTAGTCGAAAAATTTGGTGTCCCACCAGGGGCAATATTAGACTACCTTGCTATCATTGGAGATCAAGCGGACAACATACCTGGCTTGTCTGGGGTAGGTCCTAAAACTGCCAGCAAATGGTTGCAAGAATTTGAGAATTTAGAAAATGTAATTCTGAATGCCGGCAGATTAAATCCAAAAAGATTTTGTAGTCTTGTGTATGAAAAACGGGATATGCTGAGAATGAATATCGAACTGGTTCGATTGGAATCTGATCTTGAGTTAAATTTAAATGATCAACTCCAACCAAACTTGGAGATGATGGAGCAAATTTTTTCGGAGTTAGAGATGGCGAAATCATGGGAAGAAGCACAAAAAAGATATGGGTAGCTTTTGTGGCTACTCGGTAATTTCCTTGCTAAGAACTTTAAAAAGGAGTGTTTTAATACGCTTTTTATGAGTACACTATTAAATTTTGGTCTCCCGAAGGGCAGCTTGGAGGGTCCTACTATTAAACTTTTTGGCAAAGCCGGGTATAATATTACTAAGGGTTCCCGTTCCTACACACCCTGTTGGGATGATCCCGATATTGATGGTCGGTTTGTTCGGGCACAAGAAATGAGTCGGTATGTGGAGGATGGTTTCTTCGATTGTGGACTGACTGGGCGGGATTGGGTATTAGAAAATGAATCCGAGGTCGAGATTGTTTCCGACTTAGTGTACAGCCGGGCATCGAATCGGATATCAAAATGGGTGCTCGCAGTTCCAGAATCAGCTCCCATTAAAACCGTTTCTGATCTCGAGGGCATGACAATCGCGACAGAACTTGTTAATGTTACCCGGAATTACTTGGCTCGTCACAATGTAACTGCAGAGGTCGAGTTTTCTTGGGGGGCAACTGAGGTGAAAGTACCAGAATTAGTAGACGCGATTGTTGATCTTACAGAAACTGGAAGTTCACTTCGTGCGAACAAACTCAGAGTTGTGGATGTGCTCATGGAGACTAATACAGTATTAATTGCGAATAAGAAAAGTTGGGCGAATCCTGAGAAAAAAGCGAAGATTGAAAATATCGGGATGATGCTTGAGGCCGCATTACAAGCGGATGCAAAAGTAGGACTGAAGTTGAATCTTGAGCGCAGCAAGTTGGAAGAGGTGCTGCAAGATCTTCCCGCCCTGAGGAAGCCCACAATTTCACCTCTCAGCGATGATTCCTGGGTGGCAATTGAAACTGTGATTGAGCGCAAGGTCTCAAGGGAGTTGATTCCTGCCCTCAAGAGGGTCGGAGCGGAAGGAATAGTAGAATTCCCCCTCAATAAATTAGTTCCCTAATTACTAATCCTGGATATACTCAGTTTATTGTTGCCCGAGTCTTAATAAGTGTATTTTATTTGCGTTTGCATTATTTTCGTTCTTTTCAACCTATCTTAAACCCTTAACCCAAATCTTGATTTTGGTCGCTCGAATGCGATTCAAATATTCATTATTTGTATTATATATTTATCCAAGCTATGAGTGCTATTATGGAAGAATTGCTCGCAGAGAGCAAAATCGAATTACTTAAAGAAGGTTCCGTTATTTCTGGAACTATCATGGAAATCCGTCCCACAGAAGTGGTGATTGATTTCGGTGGCAAAGCAGAGGGTACAATCCCCGCCCACGAATTTTTAGATTTAGGAGATCTAGAAATTGGATCTGATCTAGAAGTTTTCCTTGAAAGATTGGAAGATCGTGATGGGAACCCACAACTTTCTTTCGATAAAGCGGAACAAAAGAAAAATTGGGAGAAGATCGTCAATACCTGCGAAGAAGGTTCGGTTATTACTGGACGAGTACGTTCTAAAGTAAAAGGTGGTTTGGTTGTAAATATTGGAGTGGATGCTTTCCTTCCATCTTCACAAGTCGACATACAGGCACCCAAAAACCTTGATCAATTCGTGGGTCAGACATTTGATTTTAAAGTCGTAAAGATTAACCGCGAAAGAAAAAACATTGTTGTTTCTCGACGTGAATTAATTGAAGAAAGAAGGCAGGACAAGAAGAGAGAAATTCTCTCCAAGATTGTACCGGGTGAAACTCGTCGGGGCATGGTCAAGAACATCACCGATTACGGTGCTTTTATCGATCTCGATGGATTAGACGGTCTCTTGCACATTACTGATATGAGTTGGGGTCGAGTTTCTCACCCAAGCGAAATGGTAAAGACTGGTGAGGAAATCACCGTTTGTATTATTGACATCGACACCAATCGTGAGCGTGTTTCGTTGGGTCTTAAACAACTTTCTTCCAATCCTTGGGATGATATTGAAGGCAAGTTCCCAATTAATGCAAAGGTTCGTGGTAAGGTTGTGAATTTAGTGCCTTATGGAGCATTTATCGAACTCGAAGAAGGTGTGGAAGGTCTTGTACATGTTACTGAGATGTCATGGACTAAGAGAATTACTAAGCCTGGTGAAGTTTTAAATGTCGGGGATGAAGTGGATGCAGTTGTTTTAGGAATACAAAAAGACGACCAAAAAATCTCGCTTGGCTTACGTCAGTTGGATGTGAATCCATGGGATATGGCGACGCACAATTATCCTCCAGGTGCTCGTGTTCGTGGCAAGGTCAGAAACCTGACTTCGTATGGTGCTTTCGTAGAATTGGAAGAAGGAATCGACGGTATGGTTCATGTTTCTGATATGAGCTGGACCCGTAAGATTAATCATCCAAGTGAAATGGTGAAGAAAGGTGATGAAGTCGATGCGATCGTAGTAGAGGTAGATGTTGATAATCAACGAATCTCCTTAGGTATGAAGCAACTCACACAAGATCCTTGGGAAGATATCGATCGTCTCTATCGTATGGGCGATGTGATCAAAGGAAAAGTTTCTCGTGTTGCTGGTTACGGTGCCTTTATCCAATTAGACCACGATATTGATGGACTTGTGCATATTAGCCAAGTTTCCGAAGATCGCATTGAAAAGATTAAGGACTACCTCAATGAGGGAGACGAAGTTTCAGCCCGAGTGATCAAAATTGACAAGGATGAACGTCGAATCGGTCTTAGTATAAAAGCTGCAAATTATGACGAGGACGCCTTGGCCAAGGAAGTTGCTGCTTATGATGAGGTAGGGGAAGACTTAACTACTTCATTGGGTGACTTACTGGACGAAGCGACTTCAACGGAAGAAAACTAAGATTTAAGATCGTTGCTTCGGCAGCATTTTCGATAAACTTTTCCTAGTTAAGGGATTCCCATTGTCGGGATCTGCAAAATGGTTTTGGCCTTTGTTATTAGTACCATATTAGCTGCTTAAGCTAGTCTCCTGCTTATTGCATCTAGGCACTACCCAGCTATGATTAACTTGCTACTTCAAGAATGTTGCAGAGCAAATTCTTAGATAATATTTGCCTGTTGGAGAATTCCTTTGAGAATTCTGCCTCTTTCTTCAATCCGTTTTTCTTCCTTGATCTCTTCTGCGGTTCTTTGTTTCTCAAATGTTGCCATTTCCTTACGCAGTTGCCGGAGGGCTTGTTCTTGTAGTTGTCGTACTCTTTCTCGAGTTACGCCGATTTTTGCTCCAACCTGTTCGAGAGTAAGGGGGTCTCGTCCCTCCAAGCCAAATCTCAGGCGAATAATGTCGGCTTCTCGTGGATCAAGCATCGCGAGTACGATATTTACATCACCAATTAAACTTTTGCTCTGAAGTTGTTCGAATGGATTGATCGCATTATCATCCGCGACGACTTCTCCTAAAGTCGAGTTCTCATCTTCTCCCAAGGGAGAGTCGAGGGAGGCTGGCTTTTTGCTTACCGATTTAAGGTGTGCAACCCGAGAGATTGGTAAATTCATTTCTGAAGCCAGTTCCTCGTCAGTTGGATCTCGTCCTAATCGTTCCGATAATTCTGCCGAAGTTCTTCTCATTTGCATCACTCGATCGACCATGTGAACCGGCAAGCGAATGGTCTTACTTTGGTTGGCCAAAGCTCTTTTTATCGATTGTTTAATCCACCAAGATCCATAAGTGCTTAGTTTTCCGCCTTTCGAAGGATCGAATCTTTCAACGGCCTTCATTAATCCGATATTTCCTTCGTTTATCAAATCCAAAAGAGATAGACCAATATTTGCATATTGTTGAGCAATCTTTACAACAAGTCGAAGATTGGCGGTAATCATTTTTTCCCGTGCTTTTACATCTCCTTTTTGGATCAGTCCGGCTAACTCAATTTCTTCCTGAACAGTAATCAGAGGAATTACTGAAATTTGTTGTAAGTAAATGTTGAGGGATTCTTGTTCTGGGTTTTGCATATAGTAAAATTTTAATGACAGAATTAAGATGAAATTTTTTCGGCAAGTGCAAGTGCTTTTAGCATGCCTTTCGCTTTATTAAGAGTTTCCTGGTATTCGTTTTCAGGTATTGAATCCGAGACAATACCTGCTCCAGCCTGTAGATGTAGTGTGTCTTTTGAAATAATAGCGGTTCGGATGGCAATACATGAATCATGATTACCCTCGTATCCAAAATACCCAAGCGCCCCGGCATAAATATTTCTTTGGATTTTTTCAAACTCCGCAATAATTTGCATTGCTCTTACCTTGGGTGCACCGCTTACGGTGCCAGCCGGAAATGTCGCACGCAATAGATCGAATGCATTTAAACTAGGGTCAATCTTGCCAACTACCTGAGATACAATGTGCATCACATGAGAATATCTCTCGATAGACATATATTCTGCTGCTTTTACTGTCCCCACTTGGCATACCCGACCGATGTCGTTTCTTGCTAAATCGACTAGCATTAAATGCTCGGCCTTTTCTTTTTCATCCGCCAGGAGGTCAATCTCGAGTTCTTTGTCCTCCTTTTCATTTTTTCCTCTTGGACGGGTTCCTGCGATCGGTCTGATGAGTACATCTTCACCAGTAAGTCGAACATGGACCTCGGGAGACGCCCCCACCACGGAAAAATCTTCTCCCTCCAGTAAAAACATATAGGGGGAGGGATTGATGGCACGAATAGCACGGTAAAGGTTAATGGGAGGGCCGGAATAGGGAATCGAGAAACGCTGCGAAAGAACAGTTTGAATCACATCCCCAGACCGGATGAATTCCTTTGTTTTATTTACCAGTTCTTCAAACTCTTCCTTAGACAGATTTCCTTTTACATTTTCAATGCTTTCGTTTCCATGAATGGAAGCGGGAGTAAGATTGGAGGGTAATGCTAAGAGATCAATTGTCTCTTGAATACGTATGCAAGCTTCCCGGTATGCAATTGTAGGGTCATTGCCTGGAGTCGCGTTTGCACAGATCGTTAATGACTGGTGGGCATGATCAAATACAAGAACAAGATCTGCGATCATGAAGTAGAGAATGGGTAGGTTCAAATCGTCCTTCTCATGAATGGGAACGGTTGGTTCTATTCGATTTGCATACTCATAGGAAATATAGCCAACCGCACCTCCTGAAAATCTGGTTTCATCGTCAAAGCCTAAATAATTCAATCCATGCAACTCCTCTTCAATAATGGTAAGTGGATCTTCTGGAGTAGGTATCGTTTTAGGCGCATTGCCAAGTTCGTTTATTACAGTCTCCTTTTGTCCACAGGAGATGATCTTTTTTGGATTACACCCCACGAAAGAAAATCGGCTGACTTGTTCGCCCCCGACTACTGATTCAAAGAGGAATGCCGGTTTATTTTTTGAAAGCTTTGCGTATGCAGAAAGGGGAGTCTCCGCGTCTGCAGTAAACTCGGCCCGAACCGCAATAACATCGAATTCTTTCGATTGATTTATAAAATCTTCTAGAGAAGGTAAAGTGTGCATCAAATTGTGTCTAATTATTAAACTGGTTCGTAAGAATGTTATGAAATATGCCCAACTTATGTGCTGTTAAGGAAGGAAGTAACCTTTTGTGATTGCACGAATGCTGTTTTCAATTTCCACATATATTGTAACAGGAAGAAAAAAAGAAAGACGAGCAAGAACAAAGAAAGTATAAAATGAAAAGACAAGTACATTGTGTTATTATGGGAGGTGGACGAGGTACTCGTTTGTATCCATTAACTAAATTAAGGTGCAAACCTGCCGTTCCCTTAGCGGGGAAGTATCGATTGGTTGATATACCGATTAGTAATTGTATTAATTCGGGTTACAATAGAATCTATTTACTAAGCCAATTTAATACCGCCTCCCTGCATCGACACGTTCAAGATGCGTACCGTTTTGATCGTTTTGGGCGAGGCTTTGTTGAAATCCTGTCGGCCGAACAGACAGAGCATGGAGATGACTGGTACCAAGGCACTGCAGATGCAGTGCGCAGGAATATTATGCACTTTAACGCCAAGCCGGATGATATTTTTGTTATTCTTTCTGGAGATCAATTGTACCGAATGGACATTTCCAAAATGGTGAAAGAGCATTTAGCAAGAGGAGCAGAAGTTACGGTTGCCGCTAAACCAGTATCAACTGATGAAGCTTCGGGGCTTGGTCTTTTAAGTATTGGCGAGGAAGCCAGAATTACCGATTTTGTAGAAAAACCAACCGATCCGGAAGTAATATCAAGTTTAGTTCCCGAAGAACTAAGATCAACGGACGGACAGTGTGACCGTGTATTAGCATCGATGGGAATATATGTGTTTAATGCTTCCTCAATGTTTGAGGCATTAAAGGGAGATTCGAAAGATTTCGGAAAGGAGATCATTCCGTCGCTAGTTCAGGATAAAGATATTCGATGTCATGTATTTGATGATTATTGGGAGGACATTGGTACAGTAAGAGCATTTTTTGATGCTAACTTACAATTAACCGAACCGGTCCCCTCTTTTAATTTTTACGACGAGGATCATCCCATTTATAACTATCCAGATATACTACCTACCGCAAAGCTTACTCATTGTGATATGGACCGGACAACTGTAGCAAGTGGATGCATGATCGGAAGATCGACCTTCAATCGGTGTATGCTCGGAGTACGCTCGATGGTCGGAGATAACTGTAAGTTTGATAATGTTGTAATGATGGGAGCAGATTATTTTGAAACTCATGACGAAATTGATATACCAGATAATATTTCTGATGTCCCCGATGTAGGGGTTGGAGATAATTCAATTATTACCAATTCGATCATTGATAAGAACGCTCGAATTGGAGCCAATGTATTCCTATCTCCCAAGGGAATTGAAGAAGGGTGGGCCGATAAACACAATGGTGTATATGCACGGGATGGACTTTTAGTGATAGTTAAAAATGCCATAGTTCCTTCTGGAACAAGAATCGGTTGCGAATAAAAAAGTTTTTTTTCCTTGATCCCATTATATTTGATAAATATCCGATTTGAATGACCGAAATACCATCTGAATTATTTTACACGAAAGAACACGAATGGATTAGGCAAGAATCTGATGGTTCTTGCGTAATTGGAATTACTAATCATGCACAAGATAGTCTTGGCGATGTTACTTTTGTAGAAATGCCTGCAGTGGGGCAAGTTTTCGAAAAAGGAGCTGTATTTGGTGTGGTCGAATCAGTTAAAGCTGCTTCGGATTTATACATGCCATTAACGGGTGAAGTCACCGAGACGAATGAAGAGTTGAATGATTCTCCTGAGCAAGTAAATTCAGATCCTTATACTGGCGGATGGATGATTCGAATTAAACCTTCCGATTCGATTAATACCAAAGAATTACTGGATGCAGAAAGTTATGCATCCGAGATTGGATAAGATCTAGGAAATACGGTAAAAATCACTTGCGAAAGTGGAGGTTTCTGAGTTATTTTAAAAATGTCTTGTTTTCTTCTTCTCAAAGTTTTTGTTTTTCTTCGATTTTATCCGTCAAGAAACTCTTTAGTGGTCTTCACTATTTTGTTTTTATTTGTTTAGCCCAATTTGTAGTAGTTGACTTAGAGGCAGTCGATGCGTCTGTGATTGTTGCATCTGTGGAGGGCGAGGTTTTTTCACTATCAATAGAAGACGAATTCCAAATTACTCTTGATTCTTCTTCCGTCGGTAAAAAAGTAGAAGAAAAGTCGATCATTGTTACTGGTGATAGTGGTAATGCATCGCTGTTATTTTCAAACGGTGCTCTGATTACAATCAAACCAGGAAGCCGTTTTTATTTACGAAAATTTGCACAGAAAAGCTTTAGTGCTGATCCTAATGCAAATCCCTCTCAAATTGAAGAAGAACCTTCCCAATCTGAACTCCTCGCCCATCTAGACTTTGGAAATTTAATCGTAAAAGCACCCAAGCTCAGGAAAGGCTCATCTATGGTGTTAAGTAGCCCGTTGGGCACTGCGGGCATTCGGGGTACGATGTTTCAATTAGTTGCGGTTCGGAATCCAGTTACTGGAGATATTACCGGTGGGGTAAACTTAATTTCTGGCGATATTACTTTTACCGATGTGGCGGGCAATGATGTGAATCTTGCCTCCGGACAGTCCTTACAATTAGCATCTGGAAAACTTGGTGAGTCCATGGCCACGATGCCCGGTGGCTTGGTCAATCTTACCGCAACTTACAGCGGATCTCTTACTGGCGGAGAAATGCCACCTTCTATCGATATGCTTTTTCCCGGAGTGACGGGGACTGAAAGTGCCTCAACCACTTCTTCCCCCACGATTAGTCAGGCAATGGATACAGATTGGGAAATGGTTCATGAAATCGCTTCAGATATCTTTTTTACTATAGAATCGACTGAGATGAGTTCTTCCCAGTTCTCCTTCGACGATATTTCCGACGCCGTTACTGTTTCTACTCCTACTCCTCAGGCACAAGCACCCAGTGTCCCTGCTTCGATTAGCGGTGAAATTCTCGAGACTGTTGAGGGTTTAGAAGATCTATACATTGAAGCGCCTACAATCTCGCTATCTGAGGGTGCCAACATTATTTCAAGTGATCAGTTGGTGATCGAATATTTAGTGAAGAGGAAAAATCTTAATTATCCATTGGATGATTACGGTCCTTTCAAAATATTGGGATCAAATTCTGAGATTTATCCATCATACTCTGCAAAAACATTAGGCAGTCTTGATATTACAAATAGTGTCCAAGTTTCAAACCTCGATTCAGTGAATTATTCAATACTTGGGCATGAATCCAAAATTACTTTGTATGTTGATGATTTTGCACTTCGTAAGGTTAACTTTGCAGACGGTTCACCAGTCTCAGTAACTATTACTCCTACAGTTAAAATTGTAGACAACCAAAAACCCATTATTTCTTTTTCAGGTGGGAAGGAACAATCTAATCCATTGTTGGTGGAGGGTGAAATTGGGACGCAATTTATCGATCCAGGTGTATCGTTAATTGATAATTATTATTCCGAGCAAGAAATAATCGAATTTATGGGACTTTCAACTGGCCCCGAGAAAAGTGCATTTGGTTCTGTTAATATGGAAAAGGCGGGAGTTTATGAGATTACTTATCAGGGAATATCTGACCCCTCCGGTAATTTAAATGAACCGACCACACGATGGGTTCAAGTGGTTGATAACACATTCCCCAAAGCAACACTTTATGGTTCTAATCCAATCTATATCGACCTTAATTCAACAAGCGTCTACAAGGACCCTGGAGCTTTTGCAACTGATAATTTGGATGGAATTATTGAATGGGGAGACGATAGAATTGAAGTTATGGTCGAGATGTTGGTGGATGATAACTTGCAATCTTACAATACTGTTACAAATTCTCTAGAAAATATTATAAACGAAGCGAAAAACCAAGACAGTGTAAATGCAACCTTTCGTCTACAGTATAAAATTTCTGACTTGGCAGGAAATACATCTGAAATTTCTCGTCAAATTGTGTTAATAAATTCTCCGTTTAAAACGCCCACTATGGTTATGCATGGGGACAATCCATTATATCACGAGGTTAATACTTCTTTTTCCGACCCTGGTGTAACTGCTTACAAAGACATGGGGTCGGGGGTTTCTCCCATCAACCTTAATAGTAAAGTAAGTGCTCTTGCGTATTTGGGGTCTAGCATTTCCGGATTAGATTCCAGCATAGTTAATTTCAATATGAACAATCAGATTTATGTTGATCCGAGTGGAAATGAAGACGCGTCGAGAAAAATCATCATTAAATATTCAGTTACAGATGAATTTGGTAATAACACCAAACTGGAAAGAGAAGTTCGCATAGTCGATTCAACTTCACCCGTCATTTCTCTTAATGACGCAGGCGGACTCGACTTGTTAAATTTACAAGTTGGAACCGCTTTCACTGACCCAAGTGCAGTAGTTACCGATAATTACGATAGTACTCCAGTACTTAAAACAAAGCTCATCTCTTTGAGTACAAATTCAGAAATGCTTGATCCTTCTGGCAGTGATATCTTTAGTACACTATCAAACATAGGTTTTTGGGAACCCGGTGATTACGAAATCATCTATGAATCCACTGATTTAAATGGTAATACGGGAACCAATAAAAGGAATGTTCGTGTAGTGGATACCATTGCACCTTTAATTTCGGTTATTCCTCATTCATTCCTTACTTCTCCATCTACCAATTCACTTAATTCGGAAGTTCCTGAAGTTTCATCAATTGTCAGTTACCCTTCCAACCCTTTGCCTTCTGAAATTTTGAGCGAATTGTTGAGTCTGCCTGGTTATGATCATGCAAACAAGACTTATGAACAAATTGATGCAGATCCATACATCAATACTTTTGAAAGTGATAAAGGTTTTTACATTAAGGACTTACCCGCTGACCCAAATGATGTTAATTTTGACGATTCCCCCAGCGGTCAAACCACTCAACTTGTAACTGATATTTGGGGTAGGAGCTTTATTTGGCATAGTGCTTTCAAAATTAATTTCAGTAATGGCGTTACTTTGCAAGATCCTGGAGTCTATGTGAGAAACGATTCAAACTTAGTGGTAACCGTAAGCTCATCAGTAGTAAAAAAAGATGATAATCCGCAACCTCCTCTTACGCCACAGCCATACAAATACTTAGTTTCTTACACTGCAACCCAATCAAATGGTCAAACTGCCTCTGTCTATGACGCGCGAACCATTCGCTTCATAGATGCGGTTGCTCCCACTATTGTGCTATCTCCGGATCCGAATCCCGATGGGACTAATACTTTTATACTTGCTGAAGGTGGTTTAGATTACGGAGATACTAATGCGACTGCTTATATCTGGACTCATTCAACATCCATAAAAACTGGTCCACATTCATTCGAAACTAAAGTATTAGACGCAGCTGACGGTTCAATCCCAAAAAAGTTAGTTCGAACTGTCTACAGTGGCTTTGTCAATGCGGGAACTTTTGCAGGTTCGGTCGATGAAGGTAATGTTAAATCTGCCGATCCAATAACAGAAATTTCGAAGTCTGATTTAGAAATATCGCAAGCTGTAAGTTCATTGATTTTTACAGATTTCTCTAAAAAGGATCAAGTATATACAATCAAATATGATGCTGAGGATACTGCAAATAATGAGTCGGTCCCAAAATTTCGATATCTCAAAGTTGTAGATACTATTGGTCCATTAATCACAACACCTGCTAACACTTCTATTACATTAGATTTTTTAAGTATTAATGGTAGTAGTCCTTCAGTTGATGTCCGAAGTGAAGCGAGTGTGCAAAATTACATTCAAAACAATATTTTAACTGCAGTTGATGCTTACAACTTTGATCCAACAATTACTTGGGACATAAATATCACTAAGCCAAATGGACAGAATTTTGGACCAGGGGGAACTGGATTTGATGAGCCTCCACCCGGAGCAATAGCTGGGCTTGTTTTTCCAACTAATAAAAACGATAGTGGATATGATGTTATTGTTACGGCTTATGATTCTTCCAATAACCGAAGTTCAAAGGTTACTCTTGAATTGAAGATTGGAGATACTAGATCACCAACCTTAACAATGATAGGAAAGTCTGAAATACACGACTTTCTGAGATTTAAATCAAATGCCGGATTATCGAATGATGAAAAGCCTTTTACTGATGCTTTGACTAGCTCCTCAAATCCCGAACTAAATTCTACAGGATTTGCTGGTGGTGATCACAGAATGCTTTTAGCCGATTATAATTTTGTGGACCCTGGCGTCTATGGTGAAGACGAAAACTCAGCATGGAACAAAGGAAATGGATATCCAGATTTTGATGGGGATGGAATAGGTGAGGGACATGTAATCCGTAGAGTTGCATTAAGAACTATGATGGATGCATGTGATGACAATGACCCCTCTAACATTGATGAAGGTATCATTTTCGCCTACAGTTACTTTGAGAAAAACTCATATACTATGGAAAATTGGCAAAATCTTTTGCAGTCTCAGGTTTATGGCTATCCTACTGATTTAAACGGTACCGGAGGTTCTGCTGCGAAAGTGCCAGATGTTAATGCTGAAGATAATTCCACATTAGGTGGACCTTACGACTTTAATGATCCAAATAAGACTGATTTAACTAATTTTGATATGACTTCGGTTACGATAGAATATAGAGTGAAGGATTCATGGGGTAATCTATCATCAATCATGACTCGTAATGTTTATATCTACGAAAGTAGGCAATACGGAAACTCTGCATTTTACGCCACTCCATTGACGGATGCTTCGGGTGCTGCCTTTGAATCTTATTACGATGTGAATGGTACTAACAACTCACTTCATGCTAGCAATCCCTTCATCACATCAACTCGCAAGGATTCAGATGGAGATGGAGTGAGTGATTATTGGGAATTCGCTATGAATACTAATTATAAAGACCCCTCCTCTAAACCTGACTTGTCTGATCCTGCAACATTTCAAGCAATGTCCTTACTTTCTATACCACAACTTCAAGGCAGGTTAAGTTTGATGAATGATGCGAGTGCCCTCTCAAGTGTTCCTGGATTAGCTGATTTTAATGCAACCTCAGGCTTGTAAATAATTATAAAACTGAGATAATATACTCTCGCCCCCATAGTTTAACGGATAGAACAGTGGTTTCCTAAACCGTAGATCGAGGTTCGATTCCTCGTGGGGGCGCCATTCTGAATAAGTTTCTTAGAAACTGTCACTTTCCTTATTTTGATTTCATTCAAAAAGCGTTGCAATGAGAGTCATGTTAAGATTTAGAAATTAAAAATTTAATTGAACTCTTCAATAATCATTCCCAAGAAGAGTAATTATTAATTTTTTGGTAGTAAAAAGGGTTTCAAATTGTAGAGAAATCATTTGATTTCAGCTAATAAAATTAAAGCCTATTGATAGGAAATAGTTTATTCTTTATATTACTATTTGATGGCAAATTTTTTGGACATAATTTCGGCGATTTCTCCCCCTTTGTTTATTCTTTTAATTGGCGGGTTGTGTCGGAGGGGGGGGTGGTTACGAGTCGAGGCAGATGCATCTTTAAGTGTTTTGACGGTAAGGGTACTGTATCCGTGTTTCTTTTTTTATCATTTGGTGGGTAATCAGGATACGCTTTCATTTTCGCATTTTTTTGTTGTTACCTCCGCTGGGTTTATTTGTATTTGCTTAGGTTTTGGATGTTCCTACTTCGTTGCAAAATTGATGGGAGTGAAGGCAACAGCCATTTCATCATTCACGTTTTGTTCAGGAATTTTTAATTATGGTTTCTTTGCTTTTCCAGTTGCCGCATCAATTTTTGGCGAGGAAATTATTGCCAAGATCATCCTTTTTAATCTTGGGGTAGAAACAGCAATTTGGACGGCAGGAATCTGGGTGCTTGCTTCGAATCAATTTAAATTCATTCGTTTATTGAATCCACCAATCATTTCAATTATTTTGGCAGTGTCTGTAAGGGAGATAGGGGGACAGCAAATGATACCGTCTTTCTTATGGGAAATTATTACCTTACTTGGTTCTTGTGCGATTCCAATAGGTTTACTCTTAATAGGAGGCAATTTTTCAGATTTGATAAAAAACTTTAAACTTTCAACTGGATTACGAGTCGAGTCTTCAGCAATACTTGTCAGGTTATTAATCTTCCCGCTACTTATTTTTTGTTATGCCCTTAAAGGTCCAATACCTATCGGAATGGAGTGGTTCAGAGATATCTTGATAGTCCAATCTGCTATGCCCGCCGGGATATTTGCAATTGTCATTGTTAAGAATTACTCGGGTGACACAACCACGGCAATGAGAGCAATTCTTGCTACAATGGTTGGGTGTTTACTTACTACACCTATTTGGCTTTATCTGGGCTTACGGTTCATGAAATAGAACCTTAACTAGTACAACTAAGTACTCGCGTTTTCGTACTTCGATTTGGCGTCTAATGTCTCGAAAATATTTGTTAGGGCCAACCTTAGCTTGTTATATTCTTCGGCGTAAATAACTGAGATCAAGTAATTCTTAAATTCTTTTCGGTCACGAATGATCTTGAGATCCAACTCTTCCATTTCCTGAGCAAATTTAATGTGCATTTTGTCGATTTCAGAATCGAACTTCTTATGCTCTTTATCAATATGTTGTTTAGCCCGTGAAACTGCACCAATCAAGTTTTGACTGTTCCTACAGTCCTTAGATGTAAAGTCGTGAAAAGAGATTAAGCCAGAGGCGAGTGCTGCACTGAATGCAGTGAGTTCTAACTCTCCTTTTTGACTTTCTTTGGTTGCCCAACCTTCGATTGCTTTTAGCAAACGGGAAATCGAGGCTTTTGCTTCGTCAGAGTCTGAAATGTGTAAGGAATCTTCGTCCATTATAAAAGGTTTGTAGGGGTTTGTCTAATAGTATCATATACATTGATAGCATAAAAAGCTAGTTGTCAAATGATTTTGCTGATTATCTTTTAATCTTTTCGTAGGCAACTAAGTCATTTTTTACGTTATTACTTAATAAAAATAAACCTAGAATATTTGGAAAAGCCATTCCTAATATCATTAAATCACTAAAATCTAAAATGTTGGTAGCGGTAATGATCGATCCTAAAAATGTAAATAGTAAGAATATCGTTTTATAAATAAAGGAGGATTTATCCCCGAATAGCCAAACCCAGCACCTCTCACCATAATAAGACCATGATATCATTGTGGAGAACGCAAAGAGAAAAACGGCAATTGATAACAAGTATGGAAACCATGAAATTACGCTTCCCATTGCGGCAGATGTAAGTGCACCCCCTTGATTATTTGCAATGAAACTTTGGTTTGAAGGATCTAAGTAGGAACCGGTAACAATTATAACGAGTGCAGTCATCGTACAGACAATAATCGTGTCAATAAAAGGTTCGAGTAACGCCACAATTCCTTCTTCTACTGGGTGGGAGACTTTTGCAGCAGAATGAGCAATTGCGGCTGAGCCAATCCCTGCTTCATTTGAGAAAACAGCTCTTTTTACTCCTATAATTAATACGCCAAGAAAACCTCCAAATGCCGCGCTTGGATTCATCGCTTCTTGAAAAATTAAGCTTATAGCACTTGGGATTTGGTCTGATAAAATGAATAAAATGTAGGTACAAGCAATAAGGTAAATACCGCACATAAAAGGAACGATGTATGATGCCACTTTTGCAATACTTCGAATACCTCCCAAAATTACAAGCCCTACAAGAATACATAAGGTTAGTCCGTACACCCATGGATAGACAGATAGAAAGGGAAAGACCGTTTTGATTAGATCTAAGGATTGTACCACTTGAAAGGCATTTCCTCCACCAAACGATCCTCCAATACATAGCAGGCAGAATAGACCCGCCAGTAAACCACCTAAGTGTTTAAGTTTAAGTTCTTTTAATCCTTCCGATAAATAATGCATTGCCCCGCCCATTATTCTTCCGTCTTTTCTTATTTTTCGGTACTTTTGACCCAGTACACATTCGGTAAACTTGGAAGACATTCCAAGAAAACCAACCAGGATCATCCAGAATGTTGCACCGGGTCCACCCGTGCCAATCGCAATGGCGACTCCAGCAATATTTCCCAGTCCAACAGTTGCGGAAAGGGCAGTGGTGAGCGCTTGAAAGTGAGTAACTTCACCTTTACTATTTTGAGTATCGTACTTTCCCCTTACTAAATCAATTGCATGTTTGAAAAAGCGAATATTTACAAATCCCATTTTGAAGGTGAAAAAAATTGCTCCCCCTAGTAACCATGCGACGATGAGAGGCATTTGAAGACCAGGGATCGGCCAAAATAAAAATGAAGCAAGAGGAGCTACAATAAATTCTCCAAAAAACTGATCTATGTTATCCTGCCAACTTGCCGAACTGATTGTCTCTTTTGCATGAGAACTCTGGACAGTTAAGAAATATATCAATGGAAGAAAGAACGACTTTAGGAATTTCATTATTAATTACATATCAAAGAAAATCTTTACAGTAGACAATTCGAATTTAACAATGAATTGCTTTTGACGCGGTTGGCTGTGATCAACATCCTACTCGAAACTAAATAAAAATTGAAAATTATTGAAAAATACTTGATTTGCGAATGGTTAAAGTGGTTTGGGCTTTGCTTCCTCGTACTTTATTCTTTGCTCTTTCTACAATTACTAACGGATCAGGACGAGTTTTTAGAAATTGGTTCTTTTCGCACATTCTTAGTTTTATTTACCCGCTTTGCACTCAGTTATTTATCGTGGCTCTTTCCGATTGGCTGTTTTGTAGCGACCTTATTTACTTTTTCGTTTTTGGCTAAAAATCGTGAGTTATTAGCATTAGATACTTCTGGTTGTTCTCCTTTCTTTATTGCCCGCCCGATTATCGGAGTAGCAATAATAATTTCCTTTTTATCTTGGTATAGTCAAGATACAGAAAAGTTAGAACAGTGGTTTAAAAATTCTATTGGTGGGGACGAGCCAACAAAGAATACAATAGTCTCCTCTTTCAAAATGAGATTACAATCCGTCCACCGCACTTGGTATTTCCAAAGTTTTGACCTTCTTCATGGCACTGCAAAACAAATTCATTTGTATTGCTACGATGAAAATGGAAGCGAGCTGTATCGAATTCGGTCTGAGTCAGCAAGACTGAGTAATAAAGGTTGGCATTTTAAGGATGGGGTGTTTTTAGGATTTTCTTCTTCAGGTGGAATCCCTGTGGTTAAAAATAACCGTATTTTTTGGGATCCATCTGTGAATTCTTTTGATGAAATTTTAAATTTCAGGACTAGTAGTCCAAGGTATAATAAAAGGTTTACAGAGCTCCACTTGCCAGAGGTTTTTGATGACCCTACTCCCTTTGCTTTATTACAAGCAAAGCCCCAGGATTTAAGTTTTGAAAAACTAAGCGAATTAATAGACAACTTTCCCAATCAAAATTCATCCAAACTTAATCCGTACCGATTAAGGAGAACACAACTTCTTTGGAATGTACCGGGTTGCTTTTTGGCGGTGATGTGTGCACTAGCTCTATCACTACGAAATGAGCAGAGGTCAGTTGGTTTTATTACCGGACTGTCTTTGTTCTATATTCTTGTGTTTTATATTATTCGTTCTTTATGCGATGCATTGGGAGAGAAAGGTATTATATCAGATTGGGTGGCAACCGGAATTCCTTTTGTTCTCGTTTTTGTAATTTCTGTAAAAATGATTTGGAAAAATAGATAGTTCCGACGACCGTAATTTAATCCACTTCTCGAAGTTGAATGCTTTCTACTATTTTACCACTAGCAAGAACATTAGTAACTGTCACGAGTTGGTCCCCAATTTCGACCCAGCTTTCCTCCTTTAATTTCTCGATTGCATTTTGAATCGTTAGTTCGGGGTCATCAGAAAAATCCATCATAAAGGGTTCAATTCCCCAAATTAAACGCAATCGTCGGTGTAGGCCATCGACATCAGTAAAGGCAAATAGAGGGGCACCATTGGGACGCAGTGCCCCCAATTTTGCGGCAAGGTCTCCACTTCGAGTGAAAACGAGAACGGCGGAATTTTTCATTTTCATCGCCAACATAGCAGCGGATCGAAGCATCTTCGCTTTCGGTCGGAATAAGCGCAGTTCATCGGTTAAACCCGGTACCAGGACAGACTCCGTTTTTGAGGCAATTCGGTTTAGGATATCTAGGCATTCAAGTGGTTGCTTACCGGTGGTAGTTTCTCCACTTAACATTAAACAGTCTGCCCCCTCATTTACAGCGTTTGCGACATCGCTAATTTCTGCTCTTGTAGGAACGGGGGATTCAATCATCGATTCGAGCAGATGGGTCGCAACAATAACGGGCGTTCCATTCGTCAAGCAGGCTCCAACTGTTTTTCTCTGAATAATGGGAAGATCCTCAAAAGGGCATTCAATTCCTAAGTCACCTCGTGCAATCATAATCGCATCTGATGCAGTAATAATTTCATCAATATTGGAAACGCCTTTTTGATCTTCTAATTTTGCAATAATGTGGGCGTCCGAACCATTATCTTGAAGGAAACGCCTAAATAAATCAATGGCATCGGCATCACGTGTAAACGAGAGTGCGAAAAAATCGTGTTTACATTCAATTCCCACTTTCGAATCTCTTTTGTCCTTTTCGGTGAGCGAGGGCAGTCCAGTTTCGATTCCGGGTAGGTTGACATGTCTACGGCTCTTTAGGATGGAATCCTGAAGTACTTTACATCTGATTCGCTTCGCGGAAGATTCGATCACTAATAAAGGAATTAGGCCATTATCTATTAAGACAGTATCCCCTGATTTTATATGATCAGCAAGTTTGTCATAATTTACTTCAATTTGCCAAATCCCCTCGTATTGTGGAGGGTCAGGTTGAGCTACGAACACTATATCTAGCAGATCATCTTTTTTTAATTCCACTTCCTTGTGAAGGTAGCCGGTACGAATTTCAGGTCCCTTTACATCCATCATAATTGCGGGCTCACGATTCAACCTGACTCCCACAGAACGTATTCTAGAAGATATCATACGTACCCAATCATGGTCTGCATGGGCCATGTTTAACCGGCAGACATCCACCCCTTTTAGAATCAGTTTTTCCAGCATCTCTTCGCTCTCCGTTGCCGGTCCAATCGTTGCAATCACTTTTGTTTGTCTATCTAATTTTTTCATATTGGAATTGTTTTTGCCGAACTTGGATCGACTACAAATGTGGAAAACCTAGAGCCTTGTCCCCTTAAGCCAGCAAATTTATCCTGAACTTTTTTAATGTCGTTACAATCTTTACTCAAGTGCATAAGGAAAACTTTCTCCCAGCATGATCCTTCGATAGACTCAAGCATTTCAAATGTGTTATCATTGGAAAGATGGCCATGCCTGCCCCTGATTCTCTGTTTAAGACTCCAAGGACGTTTTTGATCATCCTCAAGCATTTTGGAGCAATGATTTGCTTCCACCACTAATATTTTGGCTTGTCGTATTCTTTCTTTGACCAAGGTGGGCACATAGCCCAGATCGGTCACCCATGCGAGACTTGAATGTGGATTAAATAGGTCATCTTTTCCCCATTCAAAATAGAAGCCAACTGGATCATACGCGTCATGGGGGACACTAAATGGATGAATTTTGAATGGACCAAAGCTGAATTGCTTACCAGTCTCAAATACTTTCCAATTGGGCCTTTTTTGTAACTTGGGCTGAATTGCTTGAATAGTATCCTGATTTGCAAAAAAAGGCAGTCTTCCAAACTTTGATAATCCACGAACGCCAGCGGAGTGGTCATTATGTTCGTGTGTAAGAAAGACTGCATCTAACGCTTCTGCTGAAAGGCCTTCTTCATTTAAAAGTAATTCTAATTTTTTACCCGACATGCCCGCATCTATTAAGACTGACGCGCCCGCTGCTTGTAATAAAGCAGCATTGCCAGAACTGCTTGAACCTAAAATCTTGAAATTTACATCCACTATATGTTCGAATAAGGTTAACTATCTACAATTAGCCAACAATAAACTTAAATTATTTTTATGAACTACAAGAATGACAGAAAAATTTGATGTTGTTGATTTAAATGATCGTCCAATAAGACAATTAGCAAGAGGGCTGGTTCATCGTGATAACCTGTTTCATCGAGCCATACATGTACTGGTAAATGCGAACTCACTGAATTGGATTTTACAACAGAGATCGGGTAATAAGGATGTGGATCCATTCCTATGGACAAGCAGCTGCTCGGGTCATGTTGATGCCGGTGAAGACTATTTGAGTGCTGCTGTTCGGGAATGCGAGGAGGAGTTAGGAATCGTAGCAGATCGTAAATTATTTATTGAAGTGTTCCGGGCCAGTCCATGCCTGGAAACTGGTAATGAATTTGTTCGAGTTTATCTTTTAAAATATGAAAAAGAGATTCGATTTAATCGGAATGAAATTCTCCAAATAATTGAATATCCTACTCAGGAGATTGAAGAATTAATTAGAACACGACCAGAGACTGTGTCAGGATCGTTTTTGCACTTATTCCCCTATGTTAAGAAGGGAATTGAATTAAATAAAAGTAGTTTGCCCTGAATTTGGATCTTGGATTTCGGATAACCCGGTTATGTTCCAACCTTTTGAGGTAAGCATTCGACCTTGAGATGTGCGTTTGAGATAGCCCTCTTGGATTAAAAAAGGTTCGTGTACCTCTTCAAGAGTATGCTCTTCTTCCCCTACGGCAACTGCTACAGTTCCTAATCCTACGGGGCCACCTTTATAGTTTTCTGCGATAATGCGAAGAATTCGTTTATCCATTTCGTCTAATCCCCGGCTATCTATTTCAAGTAATTCAAGTGCTTCATTGGCAATTTCTCTCGAAATTTTACCATCGGCTCTTTGCTGAGCAAAATCTCGGGCAAAGTGAATTAGATTATTGGCGATCCTGGGAGTGCCTCTTGCCCGCCCGGCTATTTCATCGGCACCTGCTTGATTGATTTCACAATCCAGCAAATTACAACTTCTCAGTACGATTTTAGTCAAATCATCTCGATTATAATAATCCAGTCGTGTCTGAAGGGTAAATCTACTTCTCATCGGAGATGTCAGCAATCCCACTCGAGTAGTAGCACCGACAAGGGTAAACCTGGGGATATCAAGACGAACACTTCGAGCATTAGGCCCTTGGTCTATCATTATGTCTATTCGGTAGTCTTCCATAGCAGAATAAAGGTATTCTTCCACAGTTTTAGGAATCCTATGAATTTCATCAATAAAGAGAAGGTCTCCTTCTTGCAGATTGGTCAGTAAGCCTGCCAAGTCACCTGGCTTATCAATAACAGGGCCGGAGGTAACTCGAACCTCCCGATTCATTTCTCGCCCGATAATATGCGCCAGAGTCGTTTTCCCTAATCCCGGAGGACCGCACAACAGAATATGCTTTAGGGGTTCTTCGCGAGTACATGCTGCCCCCACCATAACCTCTAGGCGCTCCAATGTTTTCTTTTGCCCAGTGAAGTCAGCAAATGAGGGGGGGCGTAAAGCAGCATCTATCTCATTGGATGGCGGTATAGATTGGTCCATAAAATCTTTCCCTTTTAATTGTTCTTCATTCATTCGATTAAGATTTATTAGAAAGTAGAGAAGGACTTTGGAAGTTTTGATTCAGGAATTCTTTCCACGATACCCCCCAGAGCTTGGAGTTTTTTTTCAAAGGCATCATACCCTCGATCGAGATGATAAATTCTTTGCACCCAAGTTTCTCCTTCTGCGGCGAGTCCTGCCAAAATTAACGCTGCGCTTGCCCTTAAGTCGGAAGCCATTACTGGAGCTCCTGTTAGCTTGCTTTTACCTTTTACTACTGAGCTCGATCCCTCCATCGCAATATCTGCCCCCATTCTCATAAGTTCAGGGACATGCATGAATCGACTTGGGTAGACTCGTTCGGTAAGGATACTAATTCCTTTCGCTTTACAAGCCAGAGCACAGGACTGAGCCTGTAAATCAGTGGGGAATCCAGGGTAGGGCAGGGTAATAATTTCGAGAGAATTAAGTTCACTCTCATTTAATCCAACCCTCATTTGATTAGAGGAAAGGGCTTCGATCATTACTCCACTTTCCTGCATTACATTAATGAAGCTTCCCAGGTGTTCAGCTCTTGCATTGTTAAGAATAATTTCACCTTCAGTAATTGCAGCCGCGATTGCATAGGTTGCTGCTTCAATCCTATCTGGCATTACCTCATGAGTACAGCCATTCAATTTTGATACACCTTCAATTTCTAGAATATGCGACCCGGTTCCGTTAATTTTGGCACCCATCTTAATTAGCATTTTACACAAATCGATGATCTCTGGTTCACAAGCTGAACTCTCAATTTTGGTAATACCTGGAGCTAATACAGCTGCCATAATGGCATTAGTGGTACCGGTGACTGTACTACCATGTCTACCTCCTAGAAAAATTTTGCTCCCTTTTAAGTTTTGTCCGTTTACTTTTACAATCCCTTTTTCCAGTTCAATTGTAGCGCCTAGACATTCCAAAGCTTTGATATGTAGATCGATAGGTCTTTGCCCAATAACACAACCCCCAGGCATAGGAATTTCTGCCATTCTTAATCGACCGACCAAGGGACCGAGCAAGCAAATAGAGGCCCGCATCTTTCTGACTAACTCATAGGGCGCTCTATGGGCAATATTTTTAGGATTAATTTTCCATGTCGTCCGATCTATGCGTTCCACCTGTGCACCAAGCTCAGAAAGAATTTCGGCCATAAATTGAACATCACTTAAATCAGGGACATTTTTTAAAGTACTCGTCTCTGGACTAAGTAAAGTCGCAGCAAACTCTGGCAAAGCAGCATTTTTTGACCCGCTTATATTAACTGTCCCTTTGAGTGGTGGACCTCCACAAATTCTAAAAACTTCCACTTCTTAAATAAAGTGAAGGAGTGCAATTAATTGCTCAAGCATTAACCCCCAAAAAGTTTAGAAATAAAGCCACCGAGCCCCGATTTTTTTGGAACTTTTTCTTCCTTCTTATTTAATTTCGGTTCATTTCTGGTGTCGTTCCTTTTACTTTCGGAATGATTCTTATTTTTTCGTCTTCTAGGTTTCCTATTTTGAGGGTCAGAGGGATTTCTCTCATGGTTTCCTTTCCTGGGCCTGTCTTCTTTACTAGGGCGACTTTTTTCTTTGTTTTCAGAGTTTCCCTCTTGCCTTCTTGAATCTCGATTGGGATTTCTAGGTCTTTGTGGGCGGTTACGCCCTTCACGATTTTCATTAGAACCTTGATAATCTGATCTTCCTTTTCTTTGACCTTGGTTTCCACGCTCACGGATTGGCGGAGGTTTTGCATTTGAAAGGTCGTCTTGGAGCTTCTTCGAGCTTGCAGTTATTTCACCAAAAGGTTCTTTACTTTTTTGGCTTTGGGAAGAAGTTTCCAAAGGTTTCTCAGAGGAGCGGTACCATCTTGAACGAAGTCTTGATTTCATAAATATTTGGTTAAGGTAATTTAGTAAGTTGCTTCAAATAGAATTTTGAATGAGCAAGTTTTATGCATTGGAAGAGTACACTTTTTACTAGTTGATAAGTTACCCTACAATTCATTAGAAATTCGAAAAAAATTAACCTACACTAGGAAGGTAATGATGCGCCACACTAAAAAACGAAAACCACTTGCTAATTTGTTGGAGTTATCTTCTTATACGAACTCATATGGACAAACTTGAAAACATCTTCGAATTGCAAGAGCAACTAAACAGCAGGATCGGTGTAAACATGAACGAAATGAACGATGAGGATCGAGCAACATGGATCCTTAATTATGTTCGTGCGATGCAGCAAGAACTTGCCGAATTAACAGATTCTGTTCCTTGGAAGTGGTGGGCAAAATATCAGGAATTTGATAAACAAAATGCGAAAGTTGAAATAGTTGATTTATTTCATTTCCTTATTTCTTTAGCCCAAGTAATGGGAATGTCTGCTGAGGACGTGCACGAAGCATACCTGAAAAAGAATAAAGTGAATCATAACCGACAAGAATCAGGTTATTCCACCAAAGATGAAGATGATTCAAGGCATATTTAAATGCCTTGTAAAAACCTATTTGCTTAGAGAAGCAAGCAAAGCTGCACAACGAGATTTTTTTCTGGCAATCTTGTTCGCATGAACAAGGGAAGTCTTTCTTGCCTTTTCTAGTGCGGAGATAAAAGCCGAAGATGCTTCTTTCGCAACTGTTGAGTCTTTGCTTTCCATAGCTGTTAAAAACTTCTTCTCTAAGGTTTTTAATCTACTTATAACCATACGGTTTTGCAGGTAGCGTGCTCGGTTTTTACGAATATTTTTTATTGCTGACTTTGTATTGGCCATGAGGATTGAGTATTCTCTTTATTTTTCAGTTCTCGTCAATTAGAAAAAGAATTCGGGAAGCTGTAAGCCAGATTCTGTTTTTAACCGAAGTTAGGTTGTCATTCATTTATCTATCAATTTGCATTGATCCTTCTTGTATGAAGGTGCGGTGTACCCGAAACCATAGAGCGGGCAACTCCGTTTCCTATTTCACCTTGCATCGAATTGGGTTTACATTGCCCACTTAGTTGCCCTCGTGGCGGTGAGCTCTTACCCCACCTTTTCACCCTTACCTTGCGAACAAGGCGGTTTACTTTCTGCTGCACTAGCCGTGAACTTATCTTAACATAAGCCCCCCCCGCTTTCACGGGGAATTCTGCCCTGCGATGTCCGGACTTTCCTCTATTTATACAAAAGTAAAAACAGCGAATGACCGCTTCCCGAAAATTAAATAAAAATATTTTGTGTGGAATCAAATCAGATGTTTTAGCGTTCGCAATAAACGATCCTACCACATTGATCGCAATGGGTAAGCTTTTGATCGACTAGAACGGATGAAACAATGTCATTTGAAACCCGTAAATTGCAACCGGTACATTTTTGTTCCTCCAAAGGAGCAATGTAGGGCGGTCGGGATACTACTTTTTTTGTACGATCATAGCCCTTTAATAGAATTTCTTCGGTATCAGATCTTGCATCTTCAAGCTCTGTGGCTAATTGCTCGGTTTCAATTTGTAATTCTTCCTGCCTTTTAATGAGTCCGAGTTTTTCGATTTCAAGCGACTCCACCTTTTCGGTGATTTTACTTTTTGCGATTTCTGCTGTCTCTTTGGCACCATCAATCTTTACGAGCACCTCAATTTGCATATCTTCTTTGGATGACTGTTGCTCAAGCAAATTGGTAATTTCTTTTTCTAAAGCTTGATATTCTTCATTTTTTTTAACCTCTAACTGTTTGTTCTTGTTCCGGCTAATTTGGTCAGTAATGGAATTAATTTCTTTCTCAATCGAGCTGTTCTGTGCTTCTAGGGATCTTAAATCTTGAGTTGCCGCAGCAATAGTATCTTTCTCGAGTTTAATTTTAGATTCCATCTTTATGATCAAACTAGGAATGTTATTTAATTCCTGCCCCATCAAGTGACTTCTGCGATCTCGGCTATGAACTAAAAGTAATTTCTTGAAATCTGTATTGTTGGAAAGCATAGGTTGAGGGTAGAAAAATTAATAAAACAGAATAATACATGATGGATGCTTACTTGATTTCTTACAAGGTTTTAGCGATGGAAATTTTTTTCCTTCATGTTTGTATCAATACTAGTATAAGACTAGTTCTATGGTTGAATTAAATTCTAAAAAGTTAATTGATGATGCAGTTCTTTGTTTTGCTATTGGAGAGGATCTTGAAGCGAAAGAAATTTTGCTCAGCGTACTCAATCACGAACCCCGTAATGTGGACGCATTACGGGCAATTTCTGAAGTTTGCTTATCCTTGCAGGAATTGAAATTGGCTGAATCATTTTGTCGGCGTGCATTAACGGTAGATCCCGACGATTTAACATCGGTTGTTAGTCTGGCTCGAATTTTAGTTAAAAATGGAGATAAGGAGGGAGCGGAAGAGGCGTCTTCGAAAGCAAGAATATTAGGGTGGAAAGAAGAACTGGCTAGTGACAGTGAATAATCGCCCTGATGGCGCAATTTTTAATGCCTTTACCAATTAACTAAATTGGTTATTTTAAGATAATCAATTTATGGATTTTACGGCATCTAAATTCCAAATGATTTTATTTCAGAACAAATAACAATACTTTATGAAAAAGCATAGCCTTGAGTTTGAGAAACCTTTAATGGATCTAGAAAAGCAGTTAGATGAAATTGTTAAATCTTCTAGTGACTCAGATTTAGACTTTTCAACTGAGATAAAGGCAATTGAGAAAAAAATTGAAAATACAAAAAGAGAAGTTTATTCAGACTTAACCCCCTGGCAGAAGGTTCAGCTTTCCAGGCATCCGAACCGACCTTATTCTATCGATTATATTGAACGTATATTCGAAGATTTTGAAGAATTGCATGGTGATCGATCATTTATGGATGATGCCGCAATTGTGGGTGGACCTGCCTCGATTGATGGTCAGAAGGTGATGATTATTGCACAACAAAAAGGGCGAAATACGGAAGATAATTTAAAGAGAAATTTTGGTTGTCCAAATCCGGAGGGATACAGGAAAGCCCTCCGTCTTATGAAGATGGCAAACAAATTTAAAATGCCAATCATTTCAATTATTGATACCCCCGGAGCTTTTCCTGGGATTGGTGCAGAAGAACGTCATGTCGCGGAAGCGATCGCGGTTAACCTAAAAGAAATGGCGGCCTTCGAGGTTCCCATTATTGCAATTGTGATCGGAGAAGGCGGATCTGGTGGTGCGTTAGGTATAGCGGTTGCCAATAAAGTTTTGATTTTAGAAAATGCTTATTACTCAGTAATCTCTCCTGAGGGGTGTGCGGCTATCTTATGGAAAGATCGTGCCTTTGCTTCGAACGCTGCTGAGGCGCTTAAATTAGACGCATCACAATTACTAAAGCTTGGCATTGTAGATGAAATTATTCCTGAGCCTACTGGTGGAGCACATCGGGACTGGGATAAGACTTCGGAAATCGTCAAAAAATATTTTAAGAAGACATTGGCTCTGTTGGCTACCAAAGATTCAAAAACTTTACTTTCCGAAAGATACGATAAGTTTAGATCAATTGGTGCTTTTCAATCTTAGCAAAGCTTATTGGTTAGGGTCAGTACCTTCGGGGTTCACCCTGGTCGTTCTCATCGATTACACCAATAATATCATTGCGAAGTCTAATTCTCATTTTTTGAGTAGATTCAATTTGTTGAATTAAGTTACTGTTGTTCTGATTTAGTAAAGAAATTTGCCTGTTGTAATCTCTCTCCCGATCTTGGGTGTTTGCCAATTCGTTGTTTAGACGAAAGTTATCAGCTTCAAGGCTTTTTAAATTATTCTGTATGATCATTTCCCGACCTGCAATGCCGCTAAGTTGAGATTGTAATTCTTGTGCTTCCATTGCCAAGGCTTCATATTCTTTAGACCCCTTGTTTTGCAAGCGAGCGATATCGCCATTCAGTTGTGCGTTCCTGTCTTCAGCAGAACGTAGGTTTTCATTAAGTATTCTCTCGTTTGCAACCGCTTGACTCAGTTGTATTTCAAATTTTCGGGCTTTGTCTTTATAGAATAGAGCTTCTTCATTTAATGAACTCGACTCTTTGAGCAGTCTTCTATTTTGGGAGTCAATATCGCGAACTTTTCCAACTAATGCTTGTTCATTTGTATTCATATCTTGCAAGTCTACTCTCATCAGATCGATTGCTTGCTTCATATTATCGTTTTCTAATTCCAAAGTCTTTGCTTTTGCAAATAACATTTCGTTTGCATCCCTAAGTCCAATTAACTGTTCCGAAATTCTTGATTCCTCAATTCCGAGTGAAGTGAGTTCAGATCTTAGTGTAGATAATTCACCCTTCATCGCAGAATCTGAAAATCTTAGATCTTGATTTTTTCCGTTCATTTCATCGAGGTCTCTCTTTAAATCATTACTTATTGAATTAACATTTTCGATTTGTTCATTTTTTCTGGAAACTTCAAACTTCAATTCATTCGATAAATCACGTAATGTAGCAATTTCTTCTCGAAATGCTTCCGAGTTAATTTCTAGGTTTCGATTCTTATCTTTCAAAATTTCGTTTTCATTTTTGATAATACTATTTCTATCGTTGAGAAGACTCTCCACCCCGGTTAATCGAACTATTTCGTTACGGAGGTCGTTTATATCTTCCTGAAAGGTCGTTTCTTTATTTTCCAAAGACTTATTCAATTCGTCTTTACTTCTGAGCATCGCTTCAAGATCAGATAGGCGAGAACTGCGAGTTTCTTTGTCAATTTTAAGTCCCGCAAGCTTTTGGTTACTTAACGCGATTTCCTTTTCCAACCTGTCTACTTGAGCTTTCAGTTTTTGATTCCCCGCAGAAAGTGTGTTGTTTTCGGCTAATAAGTCATTGGCGCGACGTTGAATTGTAGATTTTCCTAATTCTAGATTGCGGATTTTTGAATAATTTGATTTTTCCTGCGAATCAAATGATTTTTGTGCGTTTTCTAGTCTCCTGTTTTCCGACATCAGTTCTTTTGACCTTTGCAAAAGTTCTTGTTCATCCGCTTTAATTTCAAGAAGTTGTTTTCGTAACCTTGCGTTTGTATCGTCTAAATATTGGTTGCTTGTGTTGGTTCGTAAACCTTCCTGCTTAATTTTCGATAACTCATTTTCTAATATGGACGATTTTGCCACTGCTTCATTTAATTCCTGCCTCAATCTTTCTTCCTGTTCGATGTCTGAACTAGGAGACTGTTTTTGTTCGATAATTAATAACCTAGTTTTCTCGATTAACGCATTATGTTTCGCGACCAATTGGTTATATTGGTCAATCAAGTACTCAGGGTCGCGGAGTTGAAAGTCGGTTTGACCGAATGAGATTCCGAACGAAATTAAAAAGAAATTTGTAATTAAAAATAGGTTATGAAATTTCATATCCAAGTAAGGCTTTGAGGGTTAAAAAGTTATATCTATTTCATCATTACCACTTGAAAACAAGAAGATTTTTTTTCAATTTCGATAATAAACTATATTCGAACGGATGCCGCTCTGCTCAAGCGGTCATTGAGTGCAGAATATAATTCGTCGTTATCAGGGAAAAGTGAAGTATGAATTATTTCCTTATCTAGTTTGTCAGCCTTCCTTAAAGTGCTAAATAAATTTTTTGCGATATCCAGTGGATTCCCGGTTTGGGAAAAATACAATGAAAACGGATCTTGTTTAGACACATTAACAAACACTTGAGGGTGGGGAAGGACCATTACATGTCGAATCTTTAAATGTTTAGAGTTTAACATTACATTGATATTCGAATAAAGATACAGTGGTGTATCGGGTGCGTAGTGTTTAGTCTCTTGACCCGGTGAAGTTTTTGGAATTCCAGAATTTGAACCAGTTGCTTTACCTCCGCTAGTACAATTTACAGGAAAACCTAATACTTCCTCGATCGATGCTTGGCCTATTGGACCGGGTCTTAAAATACTGGGAACGCTTGTGGTTAAATCTAATACCGTTGATTCTATTCCCAATTCGCATGGACCACCGTCCAGTATTTCCGGACAGTCTTTCCCAAAAGATTCAACAATATCTAGGGGCCTTGTTGGGCTTAGTTTATTTGCGGGATTTGCACTGGGTGCTGCCAGGGGAATTTTAACTTTTTTAAGAACACTCCTAAATAGCGGATGGGATGGAGATCGAATTCCCACATTTGGCAAGCCTGCAGTTAATTGAAGAGGAATGCATTTTTTTTTGGGCAAGATAAAAGTCAACGGTCCAGGCCAGAAAACATTTGCTAGCAACTTACTGAATTTGTTAGTTACGCAAAGCTCACTCGCTTGATTATGATTAAGAACATGGACAATCAGCGGATTTGTTGGTGGTCTGCCCTTAATAAGATAGACTCTCTCAATTGCGTCCACCGACAATGCGGAGCAAGCCAAACCATAAACTGTTTCAGTTGGGAGAACGCAAACATCATTCGCGAGCAAAGATGAAACGCATTTTTCTAATGACACTTGAACTGTAACTACCTGAAGGAGTCAGATAGATAAAAACAATGCTTACAAGGCAAGCTGCATGTGCCTTGACTTCTTTATCAACTTAGAAATTTTTCGCTGCTGCATAGGAGTTAGGCCACTATACTTGCGCGGCAAAATCTTGCCAGTGTCAGTCGTGTATCGTGATAACGATTCTTTATCGAGAAAAGTGAAATTTTCAGGGTTTCTGCTTTTTTCGTGTTTAACTTCTTCAGTACTCATTGTTTCTAAAGATCACACAAAAAGCTTTTTTGCAAGATCGTAATCCAATGATTCTGGCATTAGCTTTGTCTTGTAAACTGCTCTATTAACCTTGACAATCCATACACAATTACCCA
>Ga0209632_10000702_pt1 | contig 34540 bp, 30 predicted proteins | sample COG_10_FD_184754 | JGI IMG/M metagenome (GOLD analysis project Ga0209632, IMG submission 184754) | Pelagic Microbial community sample from North Sea - COGITO 998_met_10 (SPAdes) (version 2) | ecosystem: Environmental > Aquatic > Marine > Neritic zone/Coastal water | place: Helgoland, sampling... | reverse complement strand
AGCAACTAAGGTAGAAAAGATTACTTCGATGCTGGCATCTAGCATATAAAAGATTAACGCCAAAGATACCCGAATAAACAACAAGCAAGTAAGAGTGATCACTAATGGAGTTTTGGTATCTCCTGCACCTCGCAACGCTCCTCCCAGAGAGAACTCTATAGCCATTAATGGCTGCATAGAACCTAAAAGCCAAATAAAAACTACTGAAAGACGAACGACTTCATCGTTATCAATCATATAACGCGCAAGGGGTTCGGCAAAAAAGGCTATTAAAATACCAAAAAATGTCATTGAAACAATTGAAAGTCTCATAGCTCCCCATCCCGCCCTTCTAGCCTGATTAGGGTTTCCTGCTCCCAAGTGCTGACCAACCAAAGTAGCACCTGCAATTGAAAAACCAAAACCAATAACAAAGGCAAAAGACAGTATTTGAACGCCGATACCGTAAGCGGCATAAGCCTCTGTTCCGTAAAGAGCAACGAGAATTAAAAAAGCTGTGATACCAGCTTGAAAGATTACCTGTTCTAGAGCTGCTGGAAGACCAACCTTAAAAATTTCTTTCACTCGCTTTAGATCAAGGTGAAGTATTGAAGAATATCTAACAGGCAGCTGGTTTGTTCGCCAAAATACTATCAATAAGAGGGCTCCTATAACGAATGATAGGCCATTACCTAAAGCTGCACCTCGAACCCCATATTCAGGAAATCCCATCCATCCATTCACAAAAACTAGCATAAAAAAGATAGCGAAAATATTCATGATTAAACCAATCATCAAGGGTGTTTTTACATCTCCAACAGCCCGAAGAGCTGTAATAAGGCCTAAACCACAACCAAAGCCAATATAGAATGGAGAGATAGCTTTTAAGTATTCTGTAGACAAAATTAAAGCCTCACCCTTGAGACCAAAAAACCTAACCAAAGGTTCTGCAAACTGCCATATGACAAGACCGGTAATAAAAGCAATAAAAACAACCAACTGAACAGTTCGGGTAAAAAAAATACCGGCCTCTTCTTTGTTTCTTGCCCCCCAGTTCCTTGCAATCAAGGCCGTAGAACCAGCCAGCACCCCTGTAAGTACGGCTTGCAGAATAAATGTAACTCTTTGCCCAGTAACGGCTGCAGCTATTGCATCGGGACCTAGGTTTCCAACAACTTTTATGGCCACTATAGAGCTGGTTGCATAAAAAAGATTGGTAATAATTGAGGGCCAAGCAAGCGTCCAGACGCCCATAGATCCTGTTGGAATTTTACCTTCCTCGGCTAGGACCTCCAATTTTAAGAGTCTTTAATAGAGCCGAGATAAATAACACCAAATAACAGTGTCATAGAAAAAGCAACGAAGGCAGAGTCATTTGATTTTAATATTTTTTCCCTGTAGATAACGCACTCTGCAAGATGAGCTATGAGAAGTAAGTAAAAGATGATCGAGGCTATATAAAACAATATTCCATTAAAGGGCTCTAACAGATTTACTATTCCAAAGGCCCATAAAATTAAAGTGATGACATGTGCTGCTTTCATTGTGTTTTATTGTAATTGGTTGAATACATTCTATCTATCATTAACTCTATAAAAGGCTGTATTTTTGAATAAGATTCTGTATCTCTAATTGAATGCCACTCATGTAAATAAAATAAAGACCCAAATAAGAAGTTTCGCTGCTCAGGGGCATCACCTTGGATGATTGAGCCTTCTAACTGGCCTTTCTTAAACCATTGAGTCCAAATCTTGTATTGCGATATCTCATTAGATTTAATGGAATCATATTTTGAAAATTCTGATAGAGATTGAGGCAGTTTCATTAAAAGTGGTAAGCCGTGAATGCTCATAGCGTGACTTGTATACATTTTTATTTTTTCGTGATGATTGCAGTCTTTATCATCAATTCTATCAATAAGAGAATTTAACTTACCCTGAAGCGAAAGAATCACCTCGATAAATAAATCTCCTTTGCTGCTAAAGTAGTAATAAATTGACTTGTCTGTTAAATCAAGGGCATCCGTGATTTGCTCTAGGCGAGTATTCATGTAGCCATGCTCGGCAAAAATATTAAGTGCTGAATCAAGAATAGCTTCTTTTTTCTTTAATCTTTTAGGAGTATTTTTAATGTTTAATTTCATAACACATCTATTATAGTTCCAAAGGCTCTCACGACCTATTTTCAAGCTCAGCAATAATCTCTTGATGTTTAAATCTATCAATTTTGTACATTGAAAAAATAGCAAACGGAATGATCATAAGCGCTGCCACTAAAGGTCCCTGAACCATAGCAAGATTAAAAATATGATCGGCTGAAGGGGTTATTTGAGAGCCTTGTGGAAAGCCAATAAACTCTAACGCAAGTCCGGCCATCAAAATACCTAAACCTGTATTTAACTTTCCAATTAACGAACTAGAAGCATACATCAGGCCTTGCTGACCAAGATGAGTTTCTAGCTCTACCTCGTCACTAATATCACCCAGCATTGACTCACGAATGATTGAGCTAGCAGAGAGTGACGCATTTGCTATGTATACAAAGGAGATGGTTGCAAAAAAAAGATTCCAAGTTCCTGGTTCTGGCAAATAACCATTAATAAATAAAAGAAGAGGAATTGGTGGTATTAGTGCAGCGAGGGCAATAGCAGTTAATAAGATTGTTCTCTTCTCATAAAATTTAACAAGCTGAGGCACAACCAAAAAGGCTGTGAAAGTAGCTAAGACATATATTCCAAGATAAGAAGCCAACATATTTGATTGGAACTCCCAAAAATATGTATTCATGTATATTTGAAGAGAACTCCCCATACCCCAACTCACCGCAATAAATAAATAGCCAAAAAAGAAAATTAAAAAAGATTTATTTTTAAGGGCCACAAGAATCTGTTGAAAGATTAATTTTAAATTAAAGACTTGCGTGTGTTGGATTGGGTTTTGAATGTATTGTCGTGTCCCAAAAAAAGTAATCAGGACAGAGATACACATAATGGTTGCTCCGGTCATGCCATAAAAAATCCATGGATCTGGATTTTTGGTCCCAGGCATATACTCTGGAGTGTCTTTAAAAAAAATTGTGTAGGCTAAAAATGCGTTAAATAATCCTCCCATCCAGCCAAGCATTTCTCTTGCTGCAAATATTGAAGTCCGCTCCGTGTAAGAGCGAGACATCTCACTTCCAAGAGATCTGTGAGGAACATCAAATATTGTCATCCCTAATCGCGTTAACAGGGTAAAGGTTAGCATCCACAGGAATAGCAATTGTTGTGAAAGCTCCCATGATGTTTGAATGGAAAAAAGCATGAAATATGACAGTGACATTGGGATCATCCCGAGCAAGAAATAAGGGTGCCGTCTACCAAGGCTATGCTTTGTTCTGTCTGATATCACGCCCATCAATGGATCCGTGAACGCATCAACCAGAAGAGCTATAAAGATAGCTAGACTGGCTAACCCTGGTGTTAAACCTATTACATTGGAATAGAAAAAAAGTAAGAAAAAAGTAAATGCATCGGCTTTCACTCCATTTGCAATGGCTCCAGATGAATAAAAGAATTTCTGTTTATTATTAATGCTCACTTAGAGATAAATTCAATAAAGGAGGCTTGAAAGTGCTCATATGATTCTGTGTCAAGAAGATGCGCCATATTTGGTACTATGTGCAATTGACTGTTTTGAATTAATCTGTGGGTAGCATGGCCATTTTTGACTTTGATCAACGGATCAATATCTCCATGAACAATATAAGTGGGAGTTTTTATAGATTTTAGTAATTTTTTTCTGTTCTTGGAGCCAATAATTGCAGACATTTGCCTTAAGAAGCCTCCGTCGTCTCCCCCGCGAATTAGATATGCTCTCATGTCTTTTCTAAATTGAGGTGTGTCGTAATTTTTACCAGGACTTCCAATCAGTTTAAACAGCTCAATAGTTTGATCAATCCTACCTTCAAGATCATTTTGATCAGCCGAACGCTTGAGCATCTGCCGTGTGACTTTTAGCTTTGGTCCATTGAAGGGATTGGGTGTGGATGCGGTAGAAGAAATTTGCGTAAAGGTTTTAGCCCTAGTTGGAAAATTGGCGACAAGAACTTGTGAAATCATTCCGCCCATAGACATTCCAAAAATATGAGCTTTCTCTATCTTTAGTTCATCGAGAACAGCGATGCCGTCCGAGGCCATATCCTCTATTGAATACTCTGATGCGATAGGGATGAATAAAAAATACTTTACGTAATTTACTAACTGAGAGGGCTTGGACGTAAAGCGCGATGATAGGCCAACGTCCCTATTATCATAGGCAATGGGCCTAAAATTATTTGCTTGCAAATCTTTGATCAAAAATTCAGGCCACAATGTTAATTGAGCTCCAAGACCAGTGACCAATAGAATTGGCTCTCCTTCAATGGGGCCATAATCTCTGTAGGCTATCTGAACATCACCATTGGATGCAAAGCCTTCACTGTAAGAAAATATATTTAAACTAAGTGAAATTACAAAAAGAAAGATAAGTTTATTTTTTAAATGCATGCGCCCTCCTTTGAACATTCTGTCTAATGGCTCCCCAAAAAAGTGAAACATCAAAATTATGAAGATCTCCATCAGTTGTGAAAGATTTCATTCTCTCTATCAATGGACCTTGAGTTTCTATCATAGAGTTTTCAGAATGCCTGGCTTCAAAGCCTAGGTTATTTATAGAATCAATGGTTAGATCAGAGTGTGAATGTTTTGTTGCGTAATAGTCAGCCAAAAATAAGTTACTAGCCTTTAATTTTATTGAAATATTATCTTCGCCTGAAATCCAATCACTCTTTGTATTCCAAGAAAATGGGTTCTGACATACAAGAGGTTGCTCCATGGGTTCTTGGCACCACCCATCAGGTAACCACAACATTGAATGAGCCCTGCTTCTTCGAAAATCTTTGGTTCCAGTACACCAAGAGATAATTGATTGTTGATCTTCGGCATCTTTGGAAATTATTAGGTCCGGATAGAGTTGATCAAAATGTTTCGTAGGTAAGATATACCCAATTAAATACGCGGCTATAAAAAGTTCTCTAATAGGCTGTTGAGAAATATGCTCATGCACTAGTCTTTGGCCATGAAGAGCTCCTTGGCTATGACCGGCAATAATAAAAGGTCTGCCTTGATTATGATTTTCCATGTATGTGCTAAAAGCATTAGATAAATCAGAATAGGCTATGTCCTGAGCTTTATATCCGTTGGTATCTTTATCAAAAAAAGAATAGTAAGTTGCCTGACGATAGTAAGGAGCATAAACATTACAAGTCTCTGCAAAAGCTGAAGCCTGAGTGGCTAGATGACTATTTGTTCTCTCGTATGCTGCAGACTCTGGATCTAATGGGGCATTCCAATGAGGTTGAAAATAACCAGTGGGATGAATATAAAAGACATCAAAATCTTTAACTTCCGATGTAGAAACATGATCCGGGGAAAGTAAATGGAAGCCATCTCTTCCTGGCAATGCTGCCCAGTAATCGTTATTTAAATAGTTTGGCGGTTCTGGTTGCTTGTCATCAGAGAAACTTACTTGAGGTCTAACGCTCTCAATAAATTTTAAGTACTTTTCTTTAGCAGTCATTCAATTAAAGCTTAATCATTTTATTAGTAGCTGTTGCTGTAGCAATAAGAGTCTCTCCCTGGTAAAGCGCGCCTGATGTAAAGGCAATGCTTTTACCCATTTTTGTAATTTCTCCTTTAGCCACAAACTCTCCCGGTGAACCAGGAGCTATAAAGTTAACATTGATATTTAAAGAAAGAGGATTTACCTCTCCATTACTTTTTAAAATAATTAAGTGCGCCATGGCGGCGTCCAGCATGGCTGTAATAAAACCACCTTGCACGATTGTTCCATTCGAATGTGTTAAATCTTTGCTAATAACAAAGGTCATCAGAGATGTGTTTAGCTCATCATCGAACTGAAAGCCCTTAGAACCAAGTATTTCTAAAAATTTCGGAGGTTTTTGCAGATCTATTTTAGTTGGAGTCATTATAATATTAGGTTTAATGCCTGGTTATAAGGCCTTATAATTTACAAGGGTTATTTTCAATAATTATAAAGGGAAAATTATGAATATTTTAAGATCATTGGTTATATTTTTTGCTGTTGTGCCGGTAGCATTTTCGAGCTCATTGGACGCCACAGACCAAGAGAAAATTTCTAAACACTTCAATGCTTACGTTAATGAGGGAAAGATACCTCATATCTCTATATTGGCTCATAAAAATGGAAAAGAAATTTACCGACATGCTCATGGTCATGCTGACATTGAAAGCAAAACAAAGATAAACAAAGATTCAATCTACAGAATTTACTCTATGACAAAACCCGTGACTGGTGTCGCTGTTATGCAGCTGGTGGAGCAAGGTAAGCTCCGTCTTGCCGACAAAGTGTCTTTGTATATTCCAGCATTTAAAAACACGAAAGTGCTCAATCTTGATTACCAAGATTATACGGTTAAACCAAAAAGAGAGATCACTATTAGAGACCTCCTCACCCACACTAGCGGGCTTACTTACAGCTGGGCTGGAGAAGGACCAGTTCAACAGGCCTACAGAAAGTTCAATATTCGTCCTTATTTTTTTGGTGCAGTAGACTCACAAATGACAAAATTTCCTGGAGACACTTGTTCCTTTGCTTCCGCTGCAGCCATGGCACCCTTGCTTCATAACCCAGGCGAGCAATGGTCTTATGGGATCAACATGGACATTCTTGGGTGTGTCGTTGAAGTTATATCTGGTGTCAGCTTTGCGCAGTATTTACAAGACAACATATTTGACCCGCTGGAACTAAAAAGCATGGGATTTTCTACAGATCCAAGTGACAAGAAATCCTTTACAACTCTATACACCTCTGGCGCTTTCAGCAGAGACGGAGAAATTGTTGGGGCAGCTGGAGTCAATCCTGCCGATCTCATGTTCTCAAAAGAACTGCGACCAATTGATTCGTATCTTGAATCTCCATACTTAAGCAACTCAAGCAAGCTCTTTGACGGCGGCTCAGGGTTGGTGTCTAACATTGATGACTATGCAAAGTTTGCACTAATGCTCATGAACAAAGGTGAATTAAACGGAGTTCGAATTTTAAGTGCAACATCTGTAGAGCTAATGTCGCGAAACCATTTATCGGATTCAGTGCTTGCGGGAGGCGCAGCCTTTGGTTTAGAAGGCATAGGTTTTGGTTTAACCCTTGGTGTAGTTCAAGATGCGGGTAAAGCTGGCTCTTATTCAACCGATGGAGAGTTTTCTTGGGGGGGAGCTGCTAGTACGATTTTCTGGGTTGACCCAGTCAATCAAGTTACTGCCGTCCTAATGACTCAATATATGCCATCGAATAAATACCCACTTAGAGAGGATCTCAAAGCATTAATTTATTCAGGGCTAAGTAATTAAAAAGAAGTGGCGGAGGGACAGGGATTCGAACCCTGGAAAGGTTTGACCCTTTGCTGGTTTTCAAGACCAGTGCATTCAACCGCTCTGCCATCCCTCCACGGTGATAGCTAAAGCATTTTAAATGGTTTGCAAAAAAGGTCAATGTGACATTCCGTAGTCTGTTCCGTAGTTTTAACCTAATTTCTTAGCTATTTGAATTTATGTAATCAGCAGCTTCCTGAACAGTTGAAATTTTCTCTGCAACATCATCAGTAATTTCATAGCCAAACTGTTCTTCAAAAGCCATCACTAATTCGACAACATCTAATGAGTCAGCCCCAAGGTCATCAATAAATGAGGAATCATTTTGAACCTCATCAATTTCAATTCCTAATTGCTCACAAACTATTTTTCTAACAATCTCAACAGAATCCATGAAAAAACTCCCATATATAGTTTGTATAATCATTTCATGCAACATTCATAAATGTGCGTCGTCTCAAGTACATTAATTCAAAAACAAGGGCCTAATATCTTTAGGGAAAGAATATCAGACCCCCTCTAACTGATATATGTTCAGTTATCGACGATCACGTAATTGATCAATATTGAAGATACTATTTGTCATAGAGTCTAACTTGTCCCAAGCAGAATCTACGGTAATTACAGTTGCACGCTCATCTCTAACATTAGCAATGACAGCGCTTCTCCACATAAACCTACCGGTAGTAGGTTCCCAGTCACGTGTATCATCCCAGATACGCCATGTCTCTCCATTTCTATCCACCATTTCTAAAAATTGTGAATAGTATGTCTCTTTATCTACATGAACACGTTTTACAGAATATTGATAAGTTTGAGTAAGATCGGTAATTTCATAAAGCCAAGTTGGGCGAACTTCCATATCGATTATCCCCGATAAGTTACAAGCATCATCTGCAATTCGAAGTGGATCATAAACATTTCCGACTTCTGGAAGAGCAAGAATAATGTCTTCCTTTAATAAAGTGTATTTAAAATTACGTCGATCGGTTTTAAACCAATTTGAACGCCATTCGTCCCATGTGAGTTCAAGCCCAGGAGCAATAGGGTCTTGACCATTTGTTCCCGTTAGTGACCTTGTACGGCGAAGCGAAGGAATAAAAAGCTTAAAGTTATCATCTAAATCCGCATCAGCATACCTAAGTCTTACACCGGCCAGACCGCGAACATCACGTGGAGATAAGATTAACAAAGCGCCTGCTTCGGTTATGCCTTCAAAACCTTCGACATTCCCTAACGGGGGTGCGCTTACACGTCCTGCCATTCGACGCCAAAAAATATTTGCTTTATATATTCTTTCTAGGTTATTTGCGCTATTGCATGCAGCCATATCTATCGTATCAAAATATAAATCATCAGTACCAACACCATGGGCATTAAATAGCCAGTTTAGTTCTTCGCCATTTTGCGGATTGATAAATGGTAGGCCAGCTTCACTTATAAATCCATGTTCACCATTCTGATCTCGAAGCTCTCCCTTTTCATTAATTACAAAAGGGTTGGGGCCTAACTTCTTGGTTGCATCCAAGCGTCCTCTTTGCATGTAATAATGCGTAGTTGGAACAATGCGTATGCCTTTAATCGGAGTCCAATCAGAGGTTAAACGATCTATCCAATACTGCGGTAAGTAGTCCTTTATCCAAGGCAATGAATCTATATTATCTTTTGTAATGATAAAACCAGGTTTCAATTCAGCAGGAAGTGTTTCTTTCGACAACAAAGACGATGCTGTATAGCCACGAAAATCTTCCCAATCTTTAGCAAGCGCCCTTACTTCTGCATTATCGATTGCGGCAGCCCAGGCACCATGCTCAGGTAACCCAGTTTCTGCGGCGAAAGATTTCCAATTATCAATCCATTCATCACCAGCCTCTGCAGTAGAGGGCATAAAGCTCAAAACTACTATAGTTAGAAAGGTTTTTAGTTTATTAATTTTCATCTGTATTCTCCTAAGTTAAAATTGATAAGTTAACGAAAACTCAACATAATCAGATTGTCTGTACAATGCGAGTAGTCCCGCTTCTTCATCACCGTCAAATATTCCTACCTCAATTCTTGGAATCAATTTGTTACCCATAGCTGAGAAACTAACTCTTTGGCGATAAGCAAAACTATCGTTACTAAGATCCCAAACAGCTAACCCATCAAGGATTACATTGTCATTACGCAGCCCGAATGTGTATGTTTGAGTAAAATATTGTTGGTTCTCTTCCACTTCTAGCAATGCATAAGGCGCTTGAAACATTAAATTTTCATGATCTTTAGTATGAATGTTAAAAAATTGCGTAGTTATGAAAATTGAACTACGTTGGTTTTTCCAGCCAGATAACCAAAGATTATAATCAAAACCAATTAGAGTAGAAATTTGATCCCGATAAGTCACAGAATCAGCCTTGGTTCCAATTAATGCTGGAGTACCTTTAGCAAGTTGCCCTGGAAGGAATGGGTCATTTATGACCTGACGGTTAAATGCTTTATCAAATTCATGAGCCACTTCTAATCGAATCACTGGCGATACATTTTTAGGTCCAAGCTTTAGTTCGCTCATATCCCGAGTAAATGAAAAACCAATTGTTTTTTGACGTTCTGTGAAATCCAAATCAAAATCTGCAGTAACTGAACAAGGAAATCCACCAGCGCCAGGGTTAAGAATATCCATACAACCAAAGGGAATTAAAGGAAAATCTCCTGGTGCAGCGGTCCCCCCTGCAAGAGACTGTATAAAATCAACATATTGACCAGGCGCGTGAATGGCGCCGATGGTCGTTGGAACATCCAGTGGTACGTTTGCAACAGAAGCGGATGGATCATTGATAAATGAACCAACGTGAAGAGTTGCGCCTGTTAGAACAACAACTGGTAAGTCTTGATAGCCATGGAAAGCATTCAACGTGGCCTCACCACCAAAAGCATTAAATTTTAAGCGCAGTGCCACTTCTTCATTATCCCAATCTTTTACCTTTTTTTTGTTAAGACGGGCTCCTAGTAGAGGCATTCCAAATCCGGATTGTCCCTCTATTAAGCGTGGAAATGGAAACCCAAAAGCACCGCCTGAAGTTTGATCATTCGGGGTTGGATTGTTGATAATAAATTCAGAATGTCGAACCTCTGGTATATAAATAAGCTCAAGGGAAACATTATTTGATATGTCAGCGTTAAATGCTATTGTCCAAGCAGGTATTCTAATTTCATCGGTATCAGCTAATAAGGTTCTTTGGCGCAAATCTTGAGCATTTAGAATATCTAATATCCTGATTCCGTCTGCCTGACCCCAACCTCTTTGAAATTTACCTATTTTCACAGAAGCAGTGCCATCATCATTAGTAAACCTAATCGATAACTCGCGGAGCAACTCATCATCAAAATCATCTAAAAGCTCATTTTCTTTTCCAGAAGCTCCAAAAGGATCTGGCATCAAATATGTTCCATTGCTTGAAGTTGACATATTAAATCTATCAAGAAATGCGCTCTGAGGGGAAGTAAAGTTCTGTAATGCTGGCGCCCTAAACTCTCCATCATCTAAATCATAAAACCTATCGCCCCTCAACCAAATATCACCAATAACACTAACATTATCATTGGGAGACCACTCAGCCTGTAATTCTAAAATAAATTGAGAAGGCCCAGCTCCGTTAGATGAATCATCAAGCCTATCAAAGTAAGTTCCTGTTCCAACCTTTAAGCGTCCTCCATACCAAAAATCATCAGCATAAGTAGTTGGTATACAAAGAGACATCATCATGATGAAGAAAAATATATTTTTTCTATTGATGGTATTTATATATAGTTTTGAATTTATGGTATTCATTTTATTTTTCCCCCTATGAATAATTTTTTATTCATTATTTTTTGATAAGTCTTTATTAAATTCTTCATGTTCATTTAGATTGCTCCAGTTTAATTTTAGTGACATCCATTTCTGTCTTGGCAGGTAATGGGTATAAACCAAGAGTAGGAACAACAGCTGGATCATTTGATAGATGCTCGTCTAATTTAGAGTTCCAAATTTTAACCATTCTATAAAAAGGAACATTTGGATAAAGATGATGAACGAGATGGTAATTTTGATACATCATTAACGGTGAAAGCAGCCACTCTCCGCCATTACGTATGCTGGTTGCTCTGTACGCATTCTCCTGCTCTTGAGCCTCATGTGGTACGTGAGGAAGATAAACAAAAATAAATGAAATAAAGAAAAAAGATATGCGCTGTGGAATTATCCAAAACATGAGCAATTCTATTAAATATCCATTAAAAATTAGTGCAGGCCAAAGAATTGAGGTAAAAACGGCCATTATGATAATATTTCGTCTTTCTGATTTTGGACGTTCTTTCCAATATCCTAAATATTTCCATCCGTAAATTAAGTCTATAAATGGCCATTTCAAGGGACGCAACCAAGCTGGCCCGCTTTGAATGACATGATCTGCTTCATCACCAGGTCCATTTGCGTTTCGGTGATGGCGGAAGTGAACATGTCGCATTAACTCAAATGCAACAAGTGATGAATAGTAAAGGAATGAAATGCGGCCAATCCAAAGGTTTAATTGTTTACTATCTCCAATAGCTGAATGAATTGCATCATGCATGGGTGAAAACAAAAAATAACCCGCAACTCCAGTTATCAGACAAGTTGTTAGATACGATGTATATCCATATATTGCTGATAAGGTTGACGCAGCAATAATCCCAGTACATATAATAAATAAAATAATTGTCGGCCAAGCAAATCTAGGCTTTTTCTTGAGTGACTCGAATAGACTTAAATTATTAATCGATGGATTATTATTCATTAATTTCTCCTTTTATTAAAAAATTATTAAATTTTATTCGTAAGGGTTTTTTATCAATCTTGCCTGTCGCGGTCAGCGGCATTTCATCTATAAATACAATTTCATCTGGCAGTTGCCATTTTGCATGCTCTTGCGCAATTACATCTACTATGCTTTTTTTAGTTGGATTAAATCCCTCTTTTTTGACAACGATTAATAGAGGTCTCTCTTCCCATTTCGCATGTTTAACGCCAAGGCATGCAGCAATTTGAACTTCGGGATGCCTTACTGCACTATTTTCAATATCAACAGAGGAAATCCATTCACCCCCAGATTTAATAATATCTTTAGCTCGATCAGTGATTTGCATAAAGCCGTTTTCATCAATAGTAGAAACATCGCCTGTGTCAAACCATCCATTGCTATCAAGGGCACTTTTATCCGCTTTATAATAACGTTCAATGACCCTTGGACCACGAGCCATTAATTTACCGAAGGCTACGCCATCATGTGGAAGAGATTTACCATCATCGTCCACAATTTTTATTTCCATTCCAAAAGCTGGACGTCCTTGCTTGCTTAGTAATTTCATTCGCTGCTCAAAACTTAACTCTTTCATAAAAGGTAAATTACAATTAAAAGTTCCAACTACTAATTCTGTCATTCCCCATCCGTGTTTAACTGCAGCGTCATATTTAGTTTCAAACTCCTCAATCATTGACTGAGGAACAGCAGAGCCTCCAATATAAATATCACTCATATAAGGAATTTGAAGGTTTTCGCTATCTAAATAATCTTGTAAAAAAGTCATGACAGTAGGTACAGCGCAGGTTTTGTTGCACTTCTCAGCAGTCATTAGCTCAAACAAACTTTTACCATCCATAAATGGTCCGGGCAGAACTAATTTGCCACCAACCATTGGCACGTTATGAGGCAACCCCCATCCATTAGCATGACACATTGGGACAATTTGTAAGAAAGAGTCACTAGCGGATAGACCAAATAGATCTACATGAGAAATAACCATGGCATGATTAAGATTAGAAGCATGAGAATAAAGCACGCCCTTAGGATTGCCTGTCGTACCTGATGTGTAACACAAAGAGGAAGCTGTGTCCTCACTGAATACTGGCCAATCAAAAGATTTACTTTCTGCTTCCAATAACTCCTCATAACAATAAACTGGAATTGTTAACTTCTGCATATCATCTGTCATATGTTCCTGATCTGTCATTACAATTAAGCCTTCTAGCTTTGGTAACTTATCAAGAACATTTTCAATTACTGGAATAAAAGTGGTGTCGATAAATATGAAGCGATTTTCAGCATGGTTGACAATGTATTCAATTTGATCAGGAAAAAGGCGTGGGTTCAAAGTATGGCAAATTGCACCAAATCCACTCAAACCATACCAACACTCTAAATGTCGCCAGGTATTCCATGCCATAGTTCCAATTCGATCTCCTGGATTTATACCTAGAGTACTTAGAGCATTTGAGAGTTGGCAAGTTCGATCATAAAGGTCAAAATAATTAATACGATGAATACCGCCTTCAACAGAGTTTGTTACTACCTCCGAATTACCGTGCCAAATAGATGCATGTTGCAGAATGTTAATTATATTAAACTGCTTTTTTTGCATTAACCCTGGAACTACTGTGGTCATTCAAGTCCTCCCTACTCAACCAAATTTTCAGTTTCAAGTTAATACTCTATCCTTTATTATATGTTTATGCAATAACTATTATGTATTTACACAATATTATTATATGATTATACAAATTAATAATATGATACTACAATATTACTAAATGACTCTGATGAAATCATATTCATATAAGCTTCTTTTCTGGGTTTTCTTAGCAATAATTACTTCGATTCTCCTAGTCTCATGGGGAGTTAATAGTAATAAAATTCAATCAAAACCTGTGCTCAAGATATCTCAATCAAACATCAAAGATCATAAAGGTGAGCGAATTCGCTTTGTTCAAGATAACTTATTCGCCATTGATTTTATAGATCAGTTACACGGATGGGCAGCTGGATATTATGGCACTATCTTAAAAACAATCGATGGAGGAAGAAATTGGATTCATATCTCTCTTCCAAATACTGACCTAGTTCGCCGCATTCAATTTCTGAACAAAGATTATGGGTGGTTAGTTACACATCGTGGTCGCATTATGAATAGCATAGATGGTGGGTCTACCTGGAAGACTCTTTTCTTAGATAAAAATAACATAAACTTACGGAATATTAGATTTCTTGATTCCAACGTAGGTTGGGCTGTTGGTCACGAAGGAACAATTCTATATACAAATGACGGCGGTCAAACTTGGACTTATCAATTTTTAAGTAATTATACAGGTCGTGATTTACCTCGATTAAATGGCTTAACTGTTTTGAGTAAAACTCGAGCCATGTTGGCTGGAGAATTTGGCGTAATTGCAGAAACAATTAATGCTGGTAAAACTTGGACTGTTATCTCATCGCCAGACATAAAAGCTACTTTCACAGAGATTGAACAAGTTGGAAATTTAGTTCTTGCTGTTGGGCTGGACGGTGTTATAGCCCAAGTTAATTCCAATAAACTTAATTTGCAAGCCACGCCTAAAGATGTTGATCAAGTCCGAGTTAAACTCTTAAATTCAGAAGTAAATAACCATTTATTTGATATTGCAACTAATAAGAATGGCGAAGGAATTGTAGTTGGTCTTGCAAACATACTTGCTATTAAAAATGGTAACAAATTAGAGAAAATTGAACTGGATCTCCCAGATCTAAATTATTTATATTTCATGGGTGCTACATCTCTCTCAGAATCAAAATATGCATTAGTGGGAGCTCGTGGATTAGCTATCACCATTGACACATCTACAGCTGAAATTAATGGGTTGGTTAAATGGTAGATTTAACAATGAACAGTTTAAATAGAAGCGTTTTATAAATAGATTTTAGTATGATTAAAGCAATTGCTAATAAAGTTATCGAGTATCGATTGGTAATACTATTTATTACTGTTGTTATTACATCAGTTGCTGCGTACTTTGCTATCACAGGAGTTACTCTTCGAGCGTCGTTGAATGAGATGCTACCCTCTACCCATAAAAATGTACTATTGTATGAAAAATTTAGCGATAAATTTGGTGGTGTAAATACTGTTCTTGTAATGGTAGAAAATATAAATGGCTCAGTTTATGAAAAAGGTTTTTTAGAAAAATATAAAAAGATTTCAGATGCTTTTTACTTTCATGAAGCAAATCGTAAACCTTTGTTTGAGGCTGTAAATCTAAGGAAAACTCGAGCAGTTTCAGGAGCACAGGGTCAAATTCAAGTCATGCCGCTAATGTGGCCAAAACTTCCTGAGACTGATGCCGAGATGGATAGATTCAGATTATTAATACGTGGGCAATTCAATGGATATTTAATTTCTTTGGATGAAAAATCCTTAATGATTGCTGCAGAGTTTAAAAACAATGTAGACACCAATCAGTTAATAAATTTTGTTGGAGACATGCGCTCAGAATATGAAGATGAGTCACTAAAACTATCAATTGTTGGTCGACCTATTTTGCTAGGTGAAGTTAAACAAGAACTTCCTAAAATGATCTCTATTTTTGCACTTTCAGTTTTAGCTATTTCAATTTTTTTATATTTATTTTTTCAGACTTGGGTAGGAGTAGTTATACCGATGGCTGTTGCTTTTTCGGTAACAATTCTTGGTTTTGGTGTTATTGGTTTCACCGGGTTCAGCATGGATCCATTACTTTTGTTATTGCCATTTTTTGTATTTGCAACCGTGTTATCTCATTCTGTTCAATTCGTCTCAAGAGTTTTCGATGAATTAACAGAAGGCAAGAATATGAAAGATGCTGTTAGGATTGGCTTGGAGCGTTTATTATTTCCAAGCACTGCTGCTGTAATAACATCTGCAGCTGGCTTTACCGTTTTAATATTAGTTGCAATTCCATCCATTCAATCATTAGCATTAATATGTACAATCTGGTTGCTAACCTTAAGTCCAGGAATAATCGCTGCAGCTGCATTTATGAGTTACTTTAAAGTACCCAATAAATTCAAAACCACCCTACCCTTCCAAACATTTTTAGCTAGACTTTTCGGAGATAAAATGTCGGCCAAGTTTTTCTTGCCGTGTTTTATTATCTTTTTAATTGGTGGCTTTTTTATTTCCCAGAATTTAAAAATTGGTGATGCTGTAGGTAGTCCTATTTTATGGCCTGATTCCCGTTATAACAGTGATGTTGACTCTATTAATTCAAATTATGATCGAATTGGAACAGATGTTTTACAGGCATATTTTTCTGGTGAAGAAGAAATTATGCTTAACCCAGATGTCTATCATCAATCAGAAGCATTTGATCGCCATATTTTTGAAAGGGTATTACCTGCAACACCAGCTTCCAGCCTAGCCCCAATAATAAAGAATATTAATATGGTCCTGTGGGAGGGTGATCCCTCTTATCAATTTATTCCTGATACTTCTGCTGAAGTTGGTTTTAATATTTACATGTTTAGGTCTAATGGAGAACCAGGTGACTTTGCGGCATACACTAATCCAGAATGGAATATTGGAAAATTATCAATATTTACAAGTGAGCATAGCTCAGAAACAGTAGATGAGCTGATAAGGCATGGTGAAGAGTTTGTTAACAATTATGACTTTAATAAAGATGAGCCCATCATTCAATTCGCTGGGGGCCAAATTGGACTAATTAAAGCTACCAATGATGAAATTAGATTAAAACAAAACTTACTATTAATAGCGATTATTTTAATAATTATATTGAATCTTGTATGGGTTTATAGATCCATTAAATTGGGCATGATAATAACTTTTGTTTTATCTACATCACATTTTATGACTATGAGCGTCATGGCCCTTCTTGATGTTGGAATGAATCTTAATACGCTTCCACTTGCCGCCTTGGGATTAGGTCGTGGTGTTGATTATAGTATTTACATGGCAGATCGTATGCGAGATGAAATGAAGCGTGGTCTTGATTACTCTCAAGCTACTATACGTGCTTTTAATACCTCAGGTGTTGCAATTATAGTTACATCATTAACAATGATATTGCCCCTGTTGTCATGGAGCTTCCTATCACCGATACGTTTTCAGGCAGAAATGGGTCTACTTTTAGCAATCATACTAGCTTTTAATATGCTGGGTGCACTTACGGTTGTTCCAGCATTGATAAAACTTTTAAAACCTAAAGGCTTCTATTTTGATAGAAGCAAATAAAAAATACATGAAAGAACGCATATATATATTAGGGGGCTATCAATCCGACTTTGCTCAAAACTGGCGTAGAAATGAATTAGACCTCTTGGATGTATTCGAAGACACAATCGCAAAAGGATTATCCTCTGTAGATTTAGAACCTAAGGATATCGAGGTTGCTCACGTTGGTAATTTCACTGCTGAATTATTTTGCAATCAAGGTCATTTAGGTGGTTTTTTTGTCTCCTCGCATCCTGACTTTTTTGGATTGCCCTCTTCGCGACATGAGGCAGCTTGTGCATCAGGCAGTATTGCAACATTAGCTGCATGTGCTGAAATTGAATCAGGTAGATATGAGCTAGCTGCAGTTTTAGGCATTGAGCAAATGAGGAATGTGCCTGGAGAGCAAGCAGCGCAATACATTGGAGGCCCTGCAATGCGATCTGGTTTTGAGTGCAAAGACGTGCAATATCCTTGGCCTCATATGTTTAGCGAGCTGACCAATGAATACGATAAAAGATATGGTATCAATGAAGATCATCTTTCAAAAATATCAGAGATAAACTTTGGCAATGCCAAAAAAAATCCAAATTCTCAAACTAGAGCATGGACTTTTGAATCGGATACTTTTACTAGATTAGATCATGCTAATCCTGTGATTGAGGGCAGAACTAGAAAAATGGATTGTAGCCAGGTAACTGATGGGGCAGCTATTATTTTTTTAGCAAGCGAAAAAAAGGCTAGAGAGTATGCTCAAGCAAGATCAATGGATATCAACTCAATCCCATATATTAAAGGCTGGGGTCATCAAACGGGCCCTATTACATATCAAGAAAAAATCGATTTTAGTCAAAATAAAGATTACATATTTCCACACGTAAAAAAAGTGATTGATGATGCTTTTACAAGAGCAGGGATGCAAGGAGTATCAAATATTGATGGAATCGAAACTCATGACTGTTTCACATCAACCGAATACATGGCAATTGATCATTTTGGGATTACAAAACCAGGAGAAAGCTGGAAGGCTATTGAATCAGGCGAGATAGAAATGAGTGGTAGAATCCCAATTAATGCAAGCGGTGGTCTGATTGGTTTGGGGCATCCAGTGGGTGCAACAGGTGTAAGGATGCTGCTTGATTGCTACAAACAATGCACTAATACTGCTGGCAACTACCAAATTGAAAATGCAAAGAATTTATCAACGTTGAATATTGGCGGCAGTGCCACAACGGTTGTTAGTTTTGTGGTCGGAACTACCTAGTTAAATAGGATCAGCTGAATGAAAAATAGCGCGTATCATATTTTTTTGAAATATAGATAAATCTCGCTTGCTTGCACCATCAAATATCATTAACTGAAGTGTATGCCCGGAACCTATGTAAAGCCTAGTTGCAGACATTGAGTCATAATTAGCAGGCAAATTTCCATTTCTTTTAGATCTTGTAAGAACGTTACGAACCTTTTCATGCAGTCTTTTTAGCAAATTTTGATACTCAAGCCATACGCCTTGGTTGATTCCTGCGCTCCAATCTAACCATACCTTTATCAAATCAGGATTCTCAAATCCTTCTTTCACAAAAGCTGCTGCTAAATCTGTTAAAGCTTCGACTTCAGAAGTGCGATCAAGATTTTCATCAAACATGTCAATTAAAAAGGATTCAACCTGCCTTATTGCAGAGTTTACAAGATCTTGACGTCGTTTATAGTAAAAATGCACAGTTGAAACAGAGACATCAGCTAATACACAAACATGAGAATGAGTTACTCTCGCAATCCCATGCTGAGATACAGCCTTTATTATAAAATGCTCTAATTGTTCTTTGCGGTCTCTTGGGTGAAGTCTTAATTTTTTTTTCATTTGTAATATTGCAAATCTTCTTTGCTTTTATTCTATCATTGAGCAGTTTCATTTAAAGAAAAATAAAATACTAAATAAATTAAGTAATTTTATTCTTATAAATATATATTCATATAATACTATAATATAAATATATAATAGTTATTGACAATACATACAATAAGCTAATAAGATTATCTAATCAATGCTTTAATTAAAAATTGCTAAATAATGAAAACTACTGCTGCTGTCGTGACGGAAATTGGAAAACCATTAACATTGCTAGAGTTGGATCTTGAGGATCCCAGGGATGATGAAATTTTAGTTCGCATAGTTGCTACTGGAATTTGTCATACCGACCTTGTTGTTCAAGCTGGTATGCTCCCTGCCCCTATACCCGTCGTTCTTGGTCATGAAGGTGCGGGGATTGTAGAAAAAGTTGGCTCTGGAATTTCTAAAGTAAAGCAAGGCGATCATGTTGTCTTATCTTTTAACTCATGTGGTTCTTGCAAGAGTTGCGATGAAAAAGAACCTGCTTATTGTTATGAATTTATGCCTTATAACTTTGGCTCAACAAGAGAAGATGGAACGACGGCTTTATCATTACAAAATAGTCCTGTGCATAGTAACTTTTTTGGCCAATCATCCTTCGCTACTTTTGCAATATGCCGTGAAGTAAATGCTGTGAAGGTTAATAAACGAATTGATATCAGTTTACTTGGTCCCCTTGGTTGCGGCATCCTAACAGGAGCTGGAGCAGTTATGAATGCGCTTCCTGTAAAAGCTGGATCCTCATTTGTAGTTTTTGGCACTGGATCAGTCGGATTATCATCAATTATGGCTGCTAAAATTGAAGGAGCATCTATAATTATAGCCATTGATCTAAACGATGATCGTCTAAAGATAGCTCGGGAACTTGGTGCCACCCATACATTCAATCCAAGTACAACAACCAACATAGTTGAACAAATACTCGAACTCACAACACATGGAGTATCAGTTGCTCTCGATACAACAGGTTTACCAGATGTAATCCGAGATGCTGTTTTATGCTTGGCACCCCGAGGTTCATGTGGAATTCTTGGAGCCTGCCCACCCGATTTTGAAATCACGCTTAATGAATTACATTTCTTTGCTGGCGGAAGAAAGTTAGTAGGCATAGTTGAGGGTTCTGCTTACCCAGACACAATGATTCCTAAATTAATTAATTACTTTGAAGAGGGTCAATTTCCTTTTGATCGGTTAATTAAGTTTTATGATTTTAAAGATATAAATCAAGCAATCGAAGATTCTGAGAAGGGTCACACAATAAAAGCTATTGTTAGAATGTAAAACTAGTTACTTTGGATAGGTTCTAAGAGGTTTTTTAAGTAGCTAATAGCTCAATCTAAATATGAAAAGGAGAGAAAATGGAAAGTAGAGAAAATTTTTTTATTGGAAATAAATGGGTATCCCCATCATCTAAAAAAACATTCAAAGTTCTTAATGCTTCTACAGGAGATTTTGTTGCAGAAGTGCCTGAAGGACAAAATGCTGATATAGATAATGCTGTTTCTGCAGCAACTGATGCTTTTCGAGATGGTGAATGGGCAAACAGTACCTCTAATGCTCGGGCCCAAATTATGGAAAAGTTTCTAAGTGCTCTTGCAAAACGAGGTGAAGAGATAGCAAAAATAGTTAGCATCCAAAATGGTATGCCGATTGGATTAAGCACAGCATTTGAGGCGGAATATTCTGCTGGGATTTTACAATATTATACTGAGCAAGCAAAAAATTTTGATGAAGCATTCGATATACGCCCGTCCCAAATGGGCAAGGAAACGCATGTACAAAAAATTCCATTAGGCGTTGTGGCTGCAATTGTCCCTTGGAATTATCCAGTTACATTAGCTATGAGTAAAATTGCACCAGCAATGGCAGCTGGCTGCACGCTAGTAATAAAACCTTCACCGGGAACTATTTTAGATAGTTATATATTAGCTGAAGCTGCTCTAGAAGCTGGCGTTCCCCCAGGTGTCCTTAATTGGGTCTCTGCTGATCGCGAGGTAGGCTCATATCTAGTTTCACACCCAGGCGTAAATAAAGTTGCATTTACTGGGTCTTCAGCAGCTGGTCGTTTAATTGCAGAAACTTGTGGAAGCTTATTAAGACCTGTGACTCTAGAGCTAGGTGGAAAATCTGCTGCTATAATTCTTGAAGACGCAGATATAGATAGTTTCATTGAAGGAATTCCCATGACCTGTCTTATTAATAATGGGCAGACTTGTTTTGCGGGAACAAGAATATTAGCTCCAAAAAATAAATATAAACAAATTTCAGATGCTGTTGCTGAAATGGTATCTTCAATGGTGATTGGTAATGCAATAGATCCAGAAACTCAAATGGGCCCTATGGCCTCAGAGCTTCACCTAGAACGCGTTGAGAGCTATATTTCTACTGGAAAATCTGAAGCTAGACTTATTGCTGGTGGCTCACGCCCTAAAAATAATTCTAAAGGTTGGTTTATTGAGCCAACAGTGTTTACGGATGTTTCAAATAATGCAGTCATTGCAAGAGAAGAAATATTTGGTCCGGTGCTTTCTATCATCCCATTTGATGGAGAGGATGAAGCAATATCTTTGGCAAATGATTCTGATTTTGGTCTCGGGGGTTCCGTTTGGAGCGCTGATAATGATCATGCATTATCGGTAGCCAATAAAGTTAATTCTGGTACTGTGGGAATTAATGGTTATGCTCCTTCTATCGGAGCGCCCTTCGGCGGTGTAAAGTCTAGCGGATTGGGACGCGAGATAGGTCCTGAGGCGATTGATAACTATCAAGTTCTTAAATCCACCTATATTATGAGCTAGATGTTTCGATTATTGTTTAGAATAAATTCTTTTGAGAAAAAGAAATAAATTACTAAAAAATCTCTCTAATTAAAATATGAATTTAACTCTAACCGAAGAACATAACGCCATTATTGAAATGGCCAAAAGGTACGCTATAAGTATGCTCACTCCTGTAGCTGCTCGTTTGGATTGTAGTGAGAATAATGTTGAAGATAGAGTATTGTTCCTAAATAATTTGCAAGGCTTAGCTGAATTGGGATTCATGGGTATGAATGTTAAGGCCCAATATGGAGGTTCTGAGGTTGGGACAATTGCATTTAGTCTAGCCATTACTGAGATAGCTAAAGCCTGTGCATCAACTGCTGTAACAGTGTCAGTAAACAATATGGTGGGAGAAGTAATTCAAACTATAGCAAGTGAAGAGCAGAAAAATAAATATTTACCAAAACTTTGTTCTGGTGCTTATCATGCAGGCAGTTTTTGCCTTTCTGAAGTTAATGCTGGTTCTGACCCTGCGGGAATGAAAACTCAAGCAGTAAAAGATGGAAGTCATTGGGTGCTTAATGGAACAAAGATGTGGGTTAGTAGCGCAGAGTATGCTGGTATATTTATTGTGTGGGCAGTAACAGACTCAAAGGCTCCAAAAGGCAAAGGCATATCCTGCTTTTTGGTTGAAGCAGATACTCCAGGAATTTTAATTGCTAAAGCTGAAAATAAGATGGGTCAAAATGCATCATCAACAAATCAAGTAATTTTTGAGGATTGTCGTATCCATGAATCCGCTCTTATGGGTAAATTAAATGATGGTTTTCAAATTGCCATGAAAGAGTTAGCTGGGGGCCGAATTGGAATTGGATCTTTGGCTCTAGGCATAGGGTTGGCTGCAATGGATTATTCACGTCAATATGCGGTTGATCGAGAGCAGTTTGGCTCATCTATCGCTAGTATGCAGGGGCCCCAATGGATGATAGCCGATGCTTATACCCAGCTTGAAGCCTCACGATTGCTATTAATGTCTGCAGCCTCTTGTAAAGATCAAGGGTTGGCTTTTTCTAAACAAGCTTCTATGGCAAAATTACATGCTACTGAAACTGCGAACCAAGTCTGCTATGAAGCTACTCAGCTAATGGGTGGTCTTGGCTATACCAAGGATGTTCCTTTAGAACGTTTCTCTCGTGATGTAAGGGTAACTTCAATTTATGAGGGAACTAGTGAAATTCAGAGGATCATTATTGCCCGAGAAATACTCTCAGAAATTCATTAAAACTAATTTAAGTAAAAATAGGTTCTTACTCCTTAGTGCCCATGCAGTATAGCCTCTTCGCTAAGACATGGAAGTAGATATTGAAAAATACATGGAGAAAAAATTTAAACTTTTGAATAGACTGCGAAATGACACATGAGATTCAAAATTTCCTATTTAATGATAAGTATGTATAAATAGTAAGTATTGATATAAATCCTAGGAAGGAGTCAATATTATCAAAAATAGGAGGAGAAATATGAAAGAGCCGATTGAAACAGCTGTGCATACACATTTAAATGGCTGGAATGCTAATCACCCCAATTATGGCGATAGGGATAAATGGCTTACTGCTTGGCATCCTGACTGTGTGTTTCAAGATCCAGTTGGCGGAAAAGAGAAGCATGGCATAACTGCTATAGAAAATACCTGGGATAATGGTTTCCAACCAGGGCATAGCTGGAATTCTGAGCTAGTCTTTATGTCGGTTAATGTTGATCAAGTAGCCGTACATCTTATCAATCATGGGAATTTGGATGGTAATATTTTTGACCTAGAATCCATCGAAATCTATTGGATAGGCGATTGTGGCAGAATTGTGCGTTGTCACACTTATTTTAATCCAACTAAAGATATGAATCTAGATCCATATTGGACAGTATAAGCTGCCTTCGAGACTGATTAATTTTGTAATCCTGAGTGGGTTCTTCCTGTTAAATTAACAAAGGGTTAATTCAGGGGGTTTAGACCAAATCTATTTTCATCTTCATTACCTTTTTTAATATTCCAATACAGAATTACCAGTATTCTAATTAGTGTGAAATAGAGTAATAGCCACCATCCACTTTTATTAACATCATGAAGTCTTCTTAAGGTCACTGATAAAGAAGGGAGAACTATAAATATACTAAAAATATTACGAAAGTGTTAAGTGCATTTTAGTATTGCCCCTTTCATACCTTTCATCATCATAGTCATTATTTAATACAAAACCACTTGAAAGATATAAATTAAGAGCTGGCTTTAAAACATCGTTGGTAAGTAAAAAAATTTCTAGCGCGTTTCTTTCTTTGGCAAAGCTAATACATTTTTTTAATAATAGTTTTCCAACTCCCCTGCCTTGAACATCCTTTCTGACAGCCATTTTAGCTAGCTCAAATACCTTGTCTGAAGTTGGAATCATCGCGGCCGTTCCAATTACTTCTTGATCTAAGAGCGCAAAAAAAATTTCTCCACTCTTAGCTATTACATAGAATTCAGGATGTTGAAGGGTGTTGAAATCTTCATCTTCCATTTTAAAATATTCTTCAATCCACTCTCGATTAAGTCTCTCAAAATCTAATTTATATTTATCCTGATATGGAACTATCTGAAGTTTATCGATCTCATATTCTCCATTCGGCTAAGATTAAATCTGATGCCTTTTCACCAATCATGATCGTGGGGGCATTTGTATTCCCTCCCACGAGAGTTGGCATGATTGAAGCATCAACGACTCTTAATCCCTTCATTTTGTGAACTTTGAGGTCGCTACTAACAACTGACATATCATCATCGCCCATCTTGCATGTGCCCACTGGATGATAAACAGTATCTGCTTCCTCTCGAATTGCTTTTTCAATATCAGCATCATTGTTAATGTCGATAGGCCTTTGAGTATTTTGTGAGATATATTTGCTGAAAGATGCATTATTTAAAACTTTCATCATTGCCTTGTATCCATCAATCATGTCCTGCATGTCATCTGGATGGGTTAAAAACTTAGGGTCTATAAGAGGATCTGCAAAAGGGTCCGCAGATTCAAGCGTTACTTCACCTCGAGATTTAGGTCTTAACAAACAGGAATGACAGCTCAACCCTGTTCCCCAGGCAGACTTTCTACCATGATCAATAACCATAGCCGGTGCATAGTGCAGCTGAATATTAGGAGCCTCTAATTCATCTTTAGTTTTTATGAATGCACCTGCTTCTGCAATCGTCGAGGTAAATACTCCTGTTTTCATTAATACATACTTAATAATCTCAAGCGGGAACTTAAAGAAAATTGTTTTAAGGTTAAATCCTATTAACTTTATTGAGTCGTACTTGTGAACTGTCAGGTAATCAATGTGGTCCTGAAGGTTTTTTCCTACACCCGGAAGATCTACCAAATGATCAATTCCATGTCGGCTAATCTCATTCGCAGGCCCTACGCCAGATCTAAGAAGTATTTGAGGAGAACCAAATGCTCCCGATGAGAGAATGACTTCTTTAGAGGCAGAAAGTTGGAACGTATTATTTTTGGAGTCAATGCACTCAACCCCTTTTGCTTCTTTGTCCTCAATAAGAATTTTATTTACGTTCGTATCTGTTAGCACCGTAAGATTTTCTCTCTCTAATGCAGGAACTAGATAGGCTTTTGCTGCGCTGCATCTCTTTCCATTGATTTGCGTTGTTTGATAATAACCAAAGCCTTCTTGATTCTCGCCATTAAAATCATCATTAAAGTTATATAACTCAGAGCCAGCTTTTACAAAGGCATCGCATGATTCAGGTTGATGTCGAATTTTGCTAACATTTAAAGGGCCATTTTGGCCATGGTATTCATTGTTATGCTCTTCGTTATGCTCAGCTTTAATGAAATAGGGTAAGACCTCATCATAGGACCATCCTTCATTTCCTAAGCTTGACCAATGATCGTAATCCCATCGATGACCTCTTACATATAGCATTGCATTAATAGAGCTAGACCCACCTAATGTCTTGCCTCTAGGCTGATACCCCTTTCGATGTTCTTGATGTTCGCCTTCCATCTTGTGCATGCCACCAGCTGAGTCAACTGCAACAGATGCAGGCTCAGTTACTGTTTCTTTCTCAAATCCTTTTTGTGGCACTGTATCGTAAGCCCAGCTAAATTTACTTTTATCTCCTAAAAAAGCAAAACCTATAGGCACATGCAATCGAGGGTCATTGTCTTTTGATCCAGCCTCAATCAAACACACTGAGGTATTTGGATTGGCACTTAATCTATTTGCTAAAACGCATCCAGCAGAGCCTGCGCCTAATATAATAAAGTCATAATCCTTCATCTTTTTTTCTCCTTGGGTATACGTTGTTAAATTATTACGTATTTTATTATTTTGAACTAGCTATAGCAGGTTATGGTAATTACCAATATATTATCATTAAAAAAATTTATAGAAAATTAGAAAAGTAGAATTTATGTCATGGTTATTTCTAAGGTGTATTATCAGTTATGAATTCAGTTAATACAAAAATTATCGGTTTCTGGCGAGGTTGGTCCATAGCCGTTGGTTGCGCTATTGGTTCAGGTATCTTTATGATGCCTACTCTGCTTGCACCCTATGGGCTCATTGGTTTCGGGGGTTGGTTGATTGCTGGAGCTGGTTCAATATTAGTTGCTTTAACAATGTCTAGATTGGTTCGTCGAATTCCAAAAACGGGAGGTCCCTATGTTTATGCAAATGAGGGGTTAGGACATTTTGCTGGCTTTATTATTGCGTGGACATACTGGATAGCTTGCATCACCGCAATAGCAGGTATCTCAATCGCTTTTGTAAGCTATTTAGGTTTTTTTATTCCCGCTATAAGTAATTCTGCGTTGCTGTCACTTTTAGCATCACTAGTTTTAGTCTGGTTGATCGTAACACTCAATATCTTCAGCATCGAGAGCAGTGCAAAATTTCAAGTAGTTTCGACCTTGCTGAAGCTTTTACCATTATTTTTTATGATGTTTTTAGGGTTGGTTGGCTTTGATTCTAATAACTTGCCTGAAATGAACCCGACTAATGCTAACCCATTCATCTTACTAGCTACAGTTACAACCTTGGTCATGTGGTCTTTTGTTGGAATAGAGACTGCCACTGTTCCAGCTGAAAACTTTATCAATCCTGAAAAGACTATTCCTAAGGTTCTTATTGCTGCAGTTCTCAGTGTATTAACTATTTATATTTTAGTAAGCATCGCAATTGCAGCAATTGTTCCTGCAGAAGAGCTTATGAATTCATCCGCACCATTTGCACTCGCTGCAACAAAAATTCTGGGTTTCTCTGGAGGAGTAATAATAGCTTTTGGAGCATTAATTTCTACGTTGGGGTCATTGAATGCCAATACGTTGACGGCTGGAAATATAACCTTTGCTGCAGCGAGAGATAAACTGCTGCCTAGCCAATTTTTAACTTTATCAGATGCCGGAACGCCAATTTTTTCATTTATCCTTGCAGGATCATTTGTAAGTTTTTTGTTGATGCTGAACTATACGAAGGGATTAATTGACGCATTCATTTTTTTTGCAATGCTATCTACTCTTTCGACCCTAATTGCTTATTTATTTTGTGCCATGGCTGAGCTTAAATTCTTAAAAAATGATGATTCAAGCAAGCAAAGGAATACTGCTATATTTCTTACGTTTGGTACATTCTTATATGCTTTTTTTGCAATTTGGGGGGCAGGAATGGAGATTGTGTTTTATTCTTTTATGTTAATTTTGGTTGGCATGCCTATGTATGCCTGGATGAGGGAATAACATGGCTGTTTTTAATGAATATTCCTTGCTCACGCAAGTGGCAATCAGAAGTCCATTAAATAGCTTTCTTACCGATGAAAAGCTTTCTAATGAATGGCAAGATCTAAGGTTTCATGCAAAGCCTGAGCTTAAAGAGTCGATAAATGAATTTATAGAATTTAGAAAATTACTCCTTAATAATGAAATTAAGATTATTGACCTGCCTCAAGCCAAGGATCTAACCATCGACAGTATCTATACTCGAGATAGTATATTGATATCCCCCAAAGGATTAATTTTATGCAACATGGGAAGAGCTAGCCGCACTCCTGAAGCGAGAGATAACTATGAACACCTTAAATTACAAGGTTATCAGATTGCTGGAGAAATTTTAGCTCCTGGCACATTAGAGGGTGGAGATTTTATTTGGCTCAGCGATACAAAAGCTGCAGTTGGCCTTGGGCCTAGAACTAATCAAAATGGAATTGATCAACTGAGAAAAATTTTAGGCAATAGTGTTGATCTCCACGTAGTCCCCTTGCCGGAACCCACCCACCCAGATGATGTGCTTCATTTGATGTCAATAATTTCTCCACTGGATAAAGATTTGGTCTTAATCTATAGGCCTTTGATGCCAGTATCATTTATCCAATGGCTTGAGCAACTTGGCATTAAGTTTATTGAGGTGGATGAAGCAGAGTATTTGTTGATGGGATGTAATGTTTTGGCAACGTCTCCAAGGTCGGTTATTATGCTAGAAAATCTTCCAGGAGTTCAGCGAAGCTTACAAAATGCTGGATGTGATGTTCAAACATACAAGGGTATTGAGATAAGTAGAAAAGGTGAAGGTGGGCCAACCTGCTTAACTAGGCCATTAAAAAGAAATTAAAATATGAGTGATATAAACCAAAGTTTACCGGGATGGAGCTATACAAGCGATGCATTTTTTGAGCTTGAGAAGCAAAACCTCTTTCTTCAAAACTGGCAACTCGTTTGCCATGAATCCAATATCCCTAATCCTGGGGATTATTTTACATTTGAAATCTTTGACCAACGTATTTTTGCTATTAGAGGTAAGGATAATCAGGTACGTATTTTTCATAATTTATGCTCTCACAGAGCAACGAAACTACTTGATAATGTCTCAGGTAATTGTAATGAAAAAATTATTTGTCCTTACCATGCTTGGGGTTATGACCTTGAGGGAAATTTAGCCAAAGTACCATATGAAGATCAATTTATTGATATAAATAAAAGTACACTAGGCCTTAAGCCTGTTGAATTAGAAATCTTTCAAGGGTTTATTTTTGCTCTAATTATTCCATCTGATGGACCTAGTGTTGCTGAGCAATTTAAACCGTATTTAGAGGAATTAAAACCTTATAGACTTGAAGAAATTAAGCCTCTCGGACGAGTGACGATGAGACCTAGGTCTGTTAATTGGAAACAAATAGCAGATAACTATGTTGATGCCCTTCACATTCCGGTTGCTCATCCAGGTTTGTCTTCGATGGTAGGAAAGAGCTATGGATTAGAGGTGAGCCCAAATGACGGATTTATTCACAAAATGTGGGGTGACGGAAGCAAAATTAGGAAAAAAAACCTATCAAATCAGCTCTATGACAAATTTTTACCTTATTTAGATCATCTTGATGCCAGCAAGCAAAGATATTGGCTTTATTATCGCTTGTGGCCCAATCTTGCATTTGACATATACCCAGAGCAGATGGATTTTATGCAATTTATTCCAATCAGCCCATCTTCGACCATGATAAGAGAAATTGCTTATGCGCTTCCAGATAATCGCAGAGAGATTAAGGCTGCTAGATACCTCAATTGGAGAATAAATAGACAAGTGAATAACGAGGACACAAAGTTGATTAACTTTGTTCAGGAAGGAATGAATACTGGAAAGTTTAAATCAGGTCCTCTTGCAACATCCGAGGTGTGCTTAATCGACAGTGCTAACAAAATAAGGAAAGCAATTCCTGTATCTAGGTTAGAGCAAATGCCAGAAGAGAAAAGCATGAGCGAAATAAACGATCAGCTTTCTTGATAAAAATAAGCAGCATTACATTGTAATGCTGCTTATATCAAAAATACTATCTACTTAACTTAAATCCAAGATAGATCATGCGACCTCTAGGATCATGATGTTTTGCATCGTAACTCCAGTTTGCTGCGTCGTAGACCAATGGGACTTCTTCATCAAACATGTTGGTAATACCCAGTGATAATTTAAGTTCACTATCATTCATTTCAACTAGATAGGAATTCATTAAATCTACAGTAAAGAAACTATCAATCGATTGACTGAAGCCTCTAGCTTTAGCAGTAGCATCAAGCGGTCTTGTAGTTTTATAGTCACCTGTATATCTTCCAAACAAGGACAATGAATTATTGCCGCTGTTTAAAGCTGCATGGAATACTGCTTTAGTATCTGGCAATGATCTTGCAAAGTTATCGTGGTTAAATAAACCCACAACATCTTTTGTAGTGTTTCCAACCGGAATTTCATACTCAAACATGTGCATCATGTTCACGCCCACTTGAGCCTGACCAAATGAAGTATCAAAATCATAAGTTGACTCAAAATCTAGTCCACTTGTATTTACATTTGCAGCATTAAAGTACTTAGTAGTGACCCCTGTCAAAGTTCCTCCAGCAGTTCTTTTAACATCTGAAGCAAATGGAGTTGCTGCAACTTTTCCCTGAGCACTCTCAATGGTAATGACATTTGTATAATCAATAGCCCAATAGTCTAATTTCATAGAAAGTTTGTCAGATGGGTTCCACATTGCACCTATGTTCATATTCTCAGATTCTTCCGGAGCAAGATTTGGATTGTTCGCTTGGGCAATTCTGATAAAGGCAGTTCCACCTTTTGCTGAACCGTCCGCATTGTAATCCTGAATACCCTGCAAACTAATATTAGTAGAAGTTAGCTGAGCTAGAGAAGCTTCTCTAAACGAAGTACTAAATGAAGCTCTTAGGGCCAATTCATCAGAAGCTTGGTATCTAAATGCTATTTTTGGATCCACTGAACTATCAGACTCTAGATCTTCATAACGCAAGGCACCTTTAACTTCTAATCTATCAGAAGCATTCATGGAGCCCTCAATAAATAAAGCTGTTGCATTTCTACTTGCAGTGCTTTCTAAGCCGCCACCCAAAAACAGTAAATCAGCTGGCTGAGTAATATTTCCTGAGGCATCAAATTTTGCAATAGAGGAAGCGCCTCGTGCAACATCAAATGATTCATCTCTAAACTGAAGGCCAGAAGCTATGTCTATGTTTCCAATAGAGCCTGTCATAAGAAAATCAAAAACAGCAAGCTCAGTATTTGTCCAAGTCTGCTGATTCGTTGCAATCCATTTAATTAAATCGGCTGAGTTATTTGAGGGAGTAAATAAATCCCAAGTTTGATTTCCGGCAGATCCACCATTGCCATTAATAGCAGCGCTAAATTTTGATGTACTGGTATCGGGTTGCTGACCATAAAGGTCCTCGCTACTCACTGTGTAATGCGCATCCCAGTCAAAACCATTATCAAAACTTCCGTTAAGACCAATTGAAAATCTATCTGTTTCAATTTCTCTTGGAGCATTTGGTGATGGGTAAGCTGATCCCAAGGCTCTGCCTAACCATAAGACTGGAACTCCAAATGGATTTCCACCTGTTCCAGGCATAATGGCATTAGAAGGACTTAGGTATGAAAGTGCAGGATAAGATGGTGACTGAGGGTTATCGTTCACGTCAATTGCTGTGCTCATATAGTCAATTTCTAACCCATTACCATTAGCAAGCAGGGTTTTAAATGATCCATACATGCTTGTATGGTCTTCATCATTAACAACATTGAATCTTGGGCCATAGACAAATCCACATCTTGAGCCGCTGGCCTGAGGAATAAGAATTCCCTGATCAGCTACACAAGTTGGACTTGGAACGTTTTGAAAGGGTGAATAGGTTCCCGCGTATGGTCCTGAATCAACAGTACTTGGGCCAAACAGCAAGAAACTTGTTCCCAAGCCACTGATTCCAAGCTGAGCCAAACTGGGGTTGAAGTCAGCCCCTGACATAGCAGATCTATCTAATATGCTGGCAGCCAATACAAAGTTTGAATCACCGTTTTCAGCTCCCCAAATCATACTTACTCTATCATCGGTTTGACCGCTAATATCAGCTTCTTGGCTGGACATCTCAAATTCAACTCCCGTAAAATTTCTTCTAAAGATATAATTTACCACTCCAGCAACTGCGTCTGAACCGTATACGGCAGCAGCACCTTCTTTTAAAACCTCAACTCTTTCTAAGGCGACAACTGGAATAGCATTGGTGTTGACAAAAACACTGCCATCATTTGATGTGGCGCCTGTAAGTGTTTGCCTTCTGCCATCAATAAGTATTAGTGTTGAAGATAAGCCCAAACCTCTAAGGTTAACGTTTGAAGTCCCTTGAGTTGATCCTTGGGTAAATGAATCAGATGCATTTTCTGAACCTGAGTTCACAGAAAGGTTTCTTGTAATATCGGCAATTGATACTGCACCAATATTTTCAATTTCCTCTCTATCAATTACTTCTACAGGTGAAGCGCCGTCTGTCGCGCTACCTTTAATGTAAGAACCGGTAACCATGACCTCTTCAATATCTTGTTGTGCATCCGCATTAAAAGATAAAAAGGCAAAGCAAGTTAATGCTAAAAAACTTTTACGTATATTCATTTAAATTCCTCTAAATTTAAAAATTATTTCGTCAGCAAAGCTAACAATAACTACAAATTACATGAATAGTTGTTTTACTGCAAAGTAAAAGAAACGTATAAATTAAACTCGTTGTTTAAACTAAGTTGATTGGCCTGTAACCCAGTTAATGCCTTCATTTGAATAATCTGAAGATGAGGCTTCACCCGATGAATTGGGACCTTCGCCGCTGTCATTGCCAGTAGTTTTTTTTCTAAAATCTATGATCTCTTGACTAATATCTTTGCAATTTAAATTCCTACTCAAGGCCTCTGAGAGCATCAATGCAAAAAAATCAGTGGACATAGAATCTTTTTCAAAAATCATACTGTAGCAAAGACTTGGGTCTGATTTATCAGCAATCTTGGATTGTATTTGAGTTGTTGAACAAGATGAAATAAGCATAACAATGCACAAGGCCGAAACTGCCAGAGCTTTGCTTTGAATGTTAAATAAAATTGGGTGCTGCAAAAAATTTATTAATTAACGGCTCAAATGACTCTAAAGAATCTACCTTATATTTTGGATCAAATGCAGCCTGGTCCCAGTCATCCGTGAACTCTATAGCTTTAGCATACCAAGATTCATTGATGTATTCCTTGCGTAAATCCTGTGGCTTACCCATGTACTGATAGTAATGTTCACCCTGAAAATCTTGGTGCGTGCGAATAACATGATAGGCATCTTCGCTCACATAAGGCTTAATCATTTCAGCAGCAATTTGGCCATGATTGGGGACACTTATTACCTTGCCAATATCGTGTATCAGGCTAATAAGAACCATTTCATCCTCTGCACCAGCTCGCCTTGCCATTGTGGCAGTTTGAAGTGCATGATGAAGTTGGTCCGTTGAAAATCCAAGGGTTAAGGTCTGGAGTTGTTTTAACATCCCCATAATTCTGTTTGGCATATCAAAAATATGAGGCATATGTTGCTCACTGATATGCTCCCACTCTTGCTTGGTACTTTGATCCATTCTTGTAAACATAGGTAGCTTTTTTTATAAAAATTAAATTTCTAGCTTATAAATTAACTTATTCAGACTAAAATTGAAATATATAATAAGATTATGTTATGAAATATATAAATCGCAGTTCTGCAATTAACCTTGCGTTTGTTGGGGTTTTTTTCCTATCAAGCACAGTCTCTGCTCAAGCAGAGCAAGCTATTGAAGTTAAAGAAGCATATAAGTATGTTGGGGAAACAAAAATTGTCTGCGGAAGAATTGTTTCCACCAAGTATCTTAAAAGATCATCTGGGGGACCTATTTTCTTAAACTTTGGTAGAGATTACCCTAATCAGCAAATGACAGGATTGATATGGTTCGGAAGATTTTCAGATTATTTTTCATACAAACCCGAAAAAAAACTTAAAAGAAAAACTGTGTGTGTAAAAGGATTAATTTCAGAGCATGAAGGCAAAACGCAAATGGAAATAAGGACTGAAAAACAGATTAAAATTCAAAGTTAGTTTATTTATTCGGTTCTAAATTTAAGCACTGCATGAAGTTTAGCTGCATCATCTAAGCTTTTTTCATCAGGGCTGCCATCTTTATTTAATTTAATTTTTGCAAAGAATGCATCAATGGCATTGCCAGAAACTAGATGCCGGAGGTTGCCTTTCACTAACCCATCATTCTGGTACTCCAGCTCTACGTGAACATTAACCAGTTTCCCCTTAAGCCAAACGTCTGCTCTTTCTAAATCAATAAGATTTTTCCACCATAAGTTTGATCTTAGGGTAACGCAAGTATATGTATTTTCATTCTTATGAAAGCTAACTGGGACGCGATATTGTTTCCCTGAATTCCTTCCATTGAATTGGGTTACAAGAATCTGGGTACTGACTAGAAGATGAATTGGTGATCGAGCAATCAACACAACCAAAGGATTGATAATGCGCCACATATTCATTGTGTTAGCTCCCTAACTTCGAATGGATTCTCTAAAACTACAGTA
>Ga0209632_10000701_pt1 | contig 34554 bp, 37 predicted proteins | sample COG_10_FD_184754 | JGI IMG/M metagenome (GOLD analysis project Ga0209632, IMG submission 184754) | Pelagic Microbial community sample from North Sea - COGITO 998_met_10 (SPAdes) (version 2) | ecosystem: Environmental > Aquatic > Marine > Neritic zone/Coastal water | place: Helgoland, sampling... | reverse complement strand
TACAGAAGTAACAAGTGTAAATGAAGATTCATTATATACTTACACAGTAAAAACATCAGATGTTGATACAGGAGATTCAGTTACATTAACAGGAACAACAATACCAAGTTGGTTATCCTTTGATACAGAAACAGGAGTATTAACAGGAACACCATTAAATGGTGATGTAGGAACTCACGAAGTAGTGATAACTGCTTCTGATGGAACAGTTAATGTAACCCAGTCATTCACAATTACGGTAGCCAATGTTAATGACGCACCAACAGGATCAGTAACCATTTCAGGAAGACCAACACAAGGCGAAGTATTAACAGCATCAAATAATATAGCAGATGTTGATGGTATGGAAACTATAACATATACCTGGAGTAATGGAAAAACAGGAGCATCCATAACATTAACACAAGCAGATGTAGACACTACTATTACTGTTACTGCTTCTTATACAGATGGAGAAGGAACAACAGAAAGTGTAACAAGTAATGTTACCGATACAGTAATAACAAGAATAGAAGAAGAGATATTAGCTACTGCTGAAGCAGCCAGAGTTTCTACGTCTGTTATTTCCAATAGCATACTGACTGATTCTTTAAGTAGTGAGTTGGGAATAACTGATACTGGTAATATAACCAGTCAAATGGTTGCTAGTGTTTCCAATTCAGTTGGCTTACTATATAATGGTAATATTACTATTCCTGAAAAAAAATTATCTGATATTAATCCTATACAACAAACCAATTTAATTTCTTCGATAAAATCATCATATTCGTCAGAATTAGGAATAAATGAGAATCGTATTAATGTTACTTTATCAAACGGTTCTATTATAGTAACAGTTGATGTGTATTATACACAAGAACAAGCATCTTCAGCACACGTATATAACAATTTATTTATAGATGAAATTCGTATTATTACAGACAACGGATATAGGTTCACTGGAATTGAAAATATACTACATTCGAATAATGGGGTGGTTGAGGATGACCTACCTATAAATACAGTTACTGATACGGGTTTAAAATATGTAGTTCAGGTAACAAATAATTCAGGTTCAATATATAATCCTTCATTAAACGGAAGCATACAATTACGGATAGCGACTGTCACGAGTGAGAATATAATATATGAACATGGATTCACTTATTCCGAAAACGTTAATATTGAACATAGTAATAGTATTTATTTCGGCTGGAGTGGAAATGGTGTTACTATCGTTTCAAATAACGTAACATATGTTTCGGAGGCTGGAATTAACACCCCAACAACCCAAGAAATGTATCTAGCGGATCAGGCTATTAATGGGTCTATGGCTGTGGGCACAAGATTTGTATTATATAAAGATGATAGTGCGATTGATGCAGTAGGAATATCATATAATTTTATTAATGGTTCTTCGCAAGAGATTCCAAGTATACCATTTTTAATTCAAGGTGCTACATCATTAAGCGATTTAGGTTGCGGAACAGGTTGTACTGCTACCGGTTCATACACCAGAAATGTGCCTGCGAAATTAACACAAAATGCTCCTACAATGACTGATCATACAGATGATTGGACTATATCGAGAGATCTTACGGTTAATGGAGGTGCTACAGGTGACCCGCATATAACAACATTCTCCGGGGTATGTTATAAATTTAGTCACATTGGTCCATTCCGTTTTTTTGAAGATATTATTGATGGTGAACTGCTTATTATTAATGGATATTCAGATAACGGAATTACAAAAAATGGTCGCGCAGATTGGATACACAGTGATATATGCGGAAAAGATGTTAATCCCGAATACATTAAAAAGGTCTTTATTAAATATGGTGAAAATCATATATTAATAGATACAGGTTTTAGAGGATATAAAGCAAAAGTATTAGAAGGGTCTGGGTTTTTATACACCGAAACAAGTTTACCATTTCACAAAAGAGCTAGGAGAATGGTTGCTGATAGAATTACGAATACACTATATAAAGCTACTGATCCGAATGAACCTATAACCTTGGCGTTGCCTGCGTTAACAAGAAACCAAATTATAGTTCCCGTCTATACAAAAAATGATAAATTAATATTTAATATAATAATTCAAAATATAAATGAGTTTAATTATCACCCTTCGCGTATTCAAATTTCGTTTGGTGATATCCCAATAACGCAAAATGCGAAGGGATGTATTATTAATAGAAGATATGCTACTAATTGTAAATTAGATGATATTAAATCAACAATCCAACTGGAAGAAGTTATGCTATCGTACTGGCCTCGCCACTGGTTGCCTTCTTCATTAATTATTCCCGAAATAGAAACATCTCCAAAGCTTATTAATACACAATGGAAATAAATAATAATTACAAACAAATTAAACAATTTCCATAATATATTTATATTATGGAAACTTTACAAGAGGATTCCTCACAAAATCACGAAGAAGACCAGTATTTGGGTTTAATTAAACGTATATTTGAAACGGGTTCAGAAGAGCAATCAAGAAATGGTAAGGTTTTATCTGTTTTCGGTAATTCGATGCGTTTTTCATTACAAAATGGAACCGTTCCACTCTTAACTACCAAAAAAGTTGCATGGAAAACGTGTTTTAAAGAATTAATGTGGTTTGTGAAGGGATCGACAAGTAACGATGAACTTCGTGAGAAAAAGGTATATATTTGGAATGATAATTCATCTCGAGAATTCCTCGATAGTAGAGGGTTAACAAATAATAAAGAAGGCGACTTAGGACCTGTATACGGGCATCAATGGCGTCATTTTAATGCCCCATATGAGACGTGTGATACCGATTATTCAGGAAAGGGTGTTGATCAATTACAAAATATTATTACTGAACTAAAGGACCCAACAAAGCGTGCTTCACGTAGACTTGTGATGTCGGCTTGGAACCCTGAACAGTTAGAAGAGATGGCTTTACCCCCATGTCATATTTTGGTTCAGTTTAATGTTAGAGAAGGTAAATACTTATCTAGTTCACTCTATCAACGCAGTGGGGACGTTGGGTTAGGTGTACCTTTTAACATCGCATCTTATTCATTTTTAACACATATTTTAGCAAAACATTGTGGATTAATTGCTGATGAATTTGTTTATTTTTTAGGAAACGCACACATTTACGAAGAACATATTGAACCGCTTAAAACACAGGTTACACAGACACCTTTTGAATTTCCTACAATGAGTATTAAACAAATGCACGATAATATTAACGATTATACTTTAGACGATATTGAATGGAATTCGGAATACAAACATCATCAAACAATTAAAATGAAGATGATTGCTTAATTTATATTCGTTTAAACATAATATTGCTTTTCGAAAACAATATTATATACGTTTGATAAATGAGTTCATCCGCTACTACTGCTGCTAAAAAAAGACGTTCAGGTAATATTGTTGCGTCTCCTCTATTTAAATCTGGAGCAAGTTCTGGAAATAATGAACCAGTACAACGCCGTGTTAATCGAACTACAGAAAATTTACAAAATGAAACTATTCAACAATTAAATACCGAACAACCTGTCCCTGATTTTAAAAAACCGATGCCGTTACAGCAAGTTATAACAGTGTTCGATAAACGTCTATTGACTTTAGAAAAGGCAATCATTGAAAATGCGAATACTAACGGAACATCTGCTTCTATTAATAATGAACTAAATGTTGAACATACTGAAAAACTTATGGATTCATTTAGAGAAGACATAAACGTTACGTTAACCGAGCAGTCCAAGGAATTTGACTATAGAACCAATATTTTAGCAAATGAGATAACCAGTCTTAAGGAAATTAATGAAAAATCTGCTTCTACTAATAATGAAGTAAATAGTGAAGATACTGAATCCACGATAAAATCATTTAAAGAGGTTCTAAATGTTACTTTAACCGAGCAGTCCAAGGAATTTGACGATAGAACCAGTATTTTAGAAAATAAGAATAAACTAAATAGTGAAGATAATGAGTCCATGATGAAATCATTTAGAGAGGATCTAAATGTTACTTTAACCGAGCAGTCCAAGGAATTTGACCATAGAACCAGTATTTTAGAAAATAATAATAAACTAAATAGCGAAGCTACTGAATCTATGATGAAATCATTTAAAGAGGATCTAAATGTTACTTTAACCGAGCAGTCCAAGGAATTTGACCATAGAACCAGTATTTTAGAAAATAATAATAAACTAAATAGTGAAGCTACTGAATCTATGATAAAATCATTTAAAGATGATATAAAAGTTACTTTAACCGAGCAGTCCAACGAGTGTGATCATAGAATAATGGGTTTAACGAATGAGATTACCGTTCTTAAAGATATTATCTTGAAACTCCAATCTTATACTATGGAAGTAAATAAGACACTTTTAGAGGAGCGCGTCTTTATTTATTCCGAACATGAGAATAATATTAAAATCGAAGCAGATGACGTGAAGCAAGAATTATCTGATTATACTGAAAATATTGAAGAAGATCTAGAGGTCCAATTACAAGAAGAGCCTGTTCACGAAGAGCCTGTTCACGAAGAGCAAGTACAATTACACGAAGAGCCTATTCACGAAGAGCCTGTTCACGAAGAGCAAGTACAATTACAAGAAGAGCCTGTTCAAGAAGAGCAAGTACAATTACATGAAGAGCCTGTCCATGAAGAGCAAGTACAATTACATGAAGAGCCTGTCCATGAAGAGCAAGTACAATTACAAGAAGAGCCTGTCCATGAAGAGCAAGTACAATTACAAGAAGAGCCTGTTCACGAAGAGCCTGTTCACGAAGAGCCTGTTCACGAAGAGCCTGTTCACGAAGAGCAAGTACAATTACAAGAAGAGCCTGTTCATGAAGAGCAAGTACAATTACAAGAAGAGCCTGTTCACGAAGAGCCTGTTCACGAAGAGCCTGTTCACGAAGAGCCTGTTCACGAAGAGCAAGTACAATTACAAGAAGAGCCTGTCCATGAAGAGCAAGTACAATTACAAGAAGAGCCTGTCCAAGAAGAGCCTGTCCACGAAGAGCCTGTCCAAGAAGAGCCTGTCCACGAAGAGCCTGTTCACGAAGAGCAAGTACAATTACAAGAAGAGTCTGTTCACGAAGAGCCTGTTCACGAAGAGCCTGTCCATGAAGAGCAAGTACAATTACAAGAAGAGCCTGTTCACGAAGAGCAAGTCCAATTACAAGAAGAGCAAGTTCAGGAAGAAGAGCAAGTTCAGGAAGAAGAGCAAGTTCAGGAAGAAGAGCAAGTTCAGGAAGAAGAGCAAGTTGAGGAAGAACCTGTTCAAGTTGCCGAGGAAAAGCCGGTAGCAGATGGAAAAAAGAAATCAAAACGAAAAAAGAAAGAAAAAAAATCATTATCAGTTAACATATAGTATTTCACATATCTGTGTTAAAATATAAATAAAATAATATTAGTATATTCATATAGATATCCATATGAATTTAGAAGAACAACTTGCTGCCTATAAACAAAAATATTATGATTCAAATAAAAAAAATACATTTTTTAAAAAATCACAGAAAATGGATTGTGCGAAAGAAGTTTCTCAAAATTTTTCACTTCAACAATTGCTTGATAATAGTGTATATGTTGTAGAAAACACGAATTATATATATATAGATTATCCTCTTATAAAACAATATCTTTGCCCAGATACATACGATGCTATAAGCGATCATATTTTAAAGTTAAATACATCTATATTAGAAAAAAACAAATTTTTTAATATTCGTGTAGATTTAAAAACATTTTCAGTAACGGCAGCACAGAGATATAGTGATTTAATAAAGAGATTTTGCTCGTTATATTTAAACACAACTGACGATAGTAACTCGATTGAAAGGATTGAAATATTAAATAGACCTGCTATTATGGAAGTCCTCTTCAAAATGTTTAATGGATTTATATCAAAGGAATCGCGTGATAAAGTGGTATTTATTAAGTAACATCATATAAAATTGATTTAACTGAAATATAATATAAAGTCGTCATAAAATACTTTATATTATGGAAATTGTTATCGAAAATCCCACTCGCGCCGATCTATTTGCCGGATTGTTTCAGCATATGAAACTATTTACGGAAAATATGAATATTTATTTCAACACAGAACATCTGTTTATTCAGGCAATGGATAGTTCTCATGTCTCTATTTGTGAAGTAAAATTGCCTTCAAATTGGTTTGATGTATATAATGTGTCTGAAAATGTAATGCTGGGTATTAATACAAATATTATGTTTAAGGTTCTACATAGTAGAGAAAAGAGCCATTCTATTAAAATTGTTCATAATAAAGAGGATATAGACAAACTTGAAATCACTCTGATTTCGAAAGATACATCTGTGTATGATAAAAATTATGCGATTCCATTGGTAGATATAGACGTCGAACTTATGGCTATTCCATCAATGGAATATCAAGCAGAAATAACATTTCCTTCTCCCGTATTTTCGACATTAATTGACCAGATGAAAATGTTTGGTGAGACATTATCACTAACGTGTTCCGAAGAAAAGGTCGAAATGAGTGCTGAAAGTCAGGAATGTGGTAAGATGTTTGTGAATATACCCATTGATGATTTAAACGCATTTGCGATAGAGGAAGATGAACTATTAGACATGACGTTTAGTCTGATCCATCTTAAAAACTTTTGTATGTTTGGAAAAATGTCCAAGGAGGTTGAAGTGAATCTAAAACGCGATTTTCCAATTAAACTAGTATATACTCTTGATCACGACGATGCTAGAGCAATGTTTTATTTAGCACCAAAAATACAGGACGAGTAATTTGCGTTAAAAAATCTACAATAAACCATCAAACCATTGTATATTATTATGAATTCATTATCCACCTTATGTATTTTTATTGTTATTCTATTTTTATATATCCATATCGCAAACCAGTTTAAAAAAAGTGATGATTTAGAAATTTACGAAACGGATTTTCAAAATACCAAACATTTGGAAGATGTTTGTGAATTAAAACAGCCGATATTAATGAATATTAGTGATATTTTACCCAATTTATTTAGTGATATTACACCTGAAAGAATTGCTCGTTTTAGTAGTCATGACGTTAATGTGAAAGATATACGAGATTATTATACCGATAAAAATGAATCAGTTGAACCCATATGCCTACCCTTTAATACTACAGTACAATTTTTAGAATCCGATAATCAAGGGCATTTATTTTCGGAAAATAACCAAGAATTCTTGGAAGAATCCGGATTGAAAAAGAAATTCCAGTCAGTAGACCATGTATTAAAACCGTCATTTTCAGTAAATACTCGATATGATTTATGGTTCGGTGCGAAAAATACGGTTACTCCATTAAGATATCATACGGACAGCAGACAATTCTTATGTATTACCAATGGAAAAATTCGAGTAAAAATGACCCATTGGAAAAGCACAAAATATCTACATCCACACAAAGACTATGAAAAATATGAATTCTGTTCACCAGTTCATCCCCATAATCCAGATAAATCATATCAGTTTGATTTTGATAAAACAAATTTTATGGAGTTTGATGTGAAAGAGGGATATATGTTATATATTCCTCCTTATTGGTGGTATTCTATATCCTATTTAGATGAACCAAATACATACGTATCTAGTATCACCTATAATAGTTTGGTCAATTGTTTATCAAATAGTTGGGACTTATCCCTTTATTTCTTACAACAACAAAATATTAAACAAAAACCCGAGAAAACATTAGAAGAAGCCCCTGAAGAAATTGTCGCTGAACCTACTACTCCTATACGAATGGATGAAATAGAACCCCAAACGGATGATGTCCAAGAAGATGAAATTCAAGCAGAAGAACAAGATACAGAGCAAGCACAAGTATTAGAAGAAAAACCGGATATTACTAGGGTTATTAAACCATTACCGGAAAAGGAAAATGAAAATATCGAATATTCAATATCTAGTATCTAAACAATATTGCGGTGGATTATTATCTAATTTATTTATATAATGAATAAATTAAATCGTTTTATTGTATCCTCTCTTGTATTATTAGCATTGGATTATATCTATTTAAGTAATGTGAAATCTCTATATGCGACACAAATTGTGAAAATCCAACGCGTTGTAATGAAAGTCAAATTATTACCCGCAATTGTATGTTATGCGTTACTAATCATAGCACTTAACTATTTTATTTTGCGAACCCACCGCCCCATTTTAGAAGCATTTTTGCTAGGTTTTCTCATTTATGGTGTATTCGACGCTACTAACTATGCTATATTTAAAAAATGGGATTTATTATTAGCTCTTTCAGATACAATCTGGGGAGGTGTTTTATTTGCCCTCACTACATACCTGGTTTACTCGTTTTAATTTTATTCTATATACTTTTGTATTTGGCTGATATTTCTTATAAAAGTCATTAATATCTTGTTTGGGAGGTATTAATGAATGTGATATTTTATTATATAAATCTAATGGTTGTTCGTCGATATCATATTCGTATAATTCTGAAAAGGATTCCAAATCTTCGTCGGATTTAAAATAAATCTTTTTATTTTCATAATCAATAGTCCCGTTATATTTTTCAATTCGGTCTTTCCATATTGGTGTGAAATGCGCATAATACATCCAATTTTTTCTCACACGTTTTTCGATATCGGCGGGTCTATAATCCTTATGAATACAATCAAATACGTGTGTCCAATTTTTATCTATTTCATATTTACACGCATGTTGTAACATTTTATAGAGAGGTCTACTATCCTTCTCAATCATTTCGGTTGAATATTTTTGTGACGCAACTACATTAGCAAATATAACTATAATGGTTTCTTTAACCGAATCCGGTTTTATGGGGGGACATTTTTCGTGCGACATAAAGTGTTCCAAAGTGTATCTTCTAGGTTTGGCTACAATATTTAATAGCATAGTTGCTAATATATGAATTCCTTGGTCATAACGTATTAGACCAACACACAATAATTTATCTAATTTTGGATTTAAGGAATAAAATAGTTCACGATAAATGCTGTATATAAATTGTGTAACTTCTTCTTCTAATCCAGAGAAGTATAATTCACTCGTCCAAAACAATGCTTTATCGTAGTTTTTTTCGAGAATACTAACAATGAGAGACAATAAAACATCTTCTTTGATGTATAAGTAACGAGTTAGAGCGATTTCCATTGTTTGTTTTTATCACTTCATAAAAAAAAACTATTTTCTTTCAATTTTTGATGAATCTATTTTTTGTTAATATTTTTCATATAATCTTCAATTTTTTGATAATGTTGAACCTCTCTATCGAATTGTTCTTTAACTACTTGTTCGGACCGTTGTTTTGAAAATTCTGTTTCGCCGTGATTGTCGGAAGCAAGAGATCCTTCGCCTTTACGTAAATAATCATATTTTGCTTTTTCTTCGGCGGCATTCGACATTTTTTTACCACTGCCCTTTTTTAAATAGGGAAATACGGTTTTAGAGGTGGAAAAATCAAAATCAAATTCTTCGTTGCTCATAGGTTATATTATTTATATCCATTTTAGATATTACAAAAAAAATCATTCATTCTAATGAAATGTGATTCATCTGATTACCTATAATCAATATTTATTTCAACACACTTACGCTTTGTATCGAGACAACATTCCAACCAAACTAGGGTATTTAATATTATTTTGGTCTTTTATATTATCTCGGACATAATTTACAATCGAACCATATGTATTCATGAATTTCTTCCTATTTTGATATACATGCTTCCAATGTCTCTGTATAATTCGGATCCAAAACGTTTTTATCACCACATTATAAATAATATCATCGGAAATTTGTAATAACATTATTTCGGGTTGCAGTATACGATTTGAGAACAAAACAGTATAATTATTCAAATAATCTACCACGTCATTGTAATCGTATTTAAAGAATGTTCGATTAGTTATATTCGAAGATAATAATAAATTATCATATTGTTTATCATAATAGGATAGCCCAATATAGTAGTGATTATTACGAAAATAATCATCCGGATTGTCTATATTACGGTAATTGTCTTCTTCTTCATATATTTCATCGTATTTTTCGATACGATGAAGATCGAAAACACTAGTTGGTTGTTGTGATAAGAATGTAGCCATTTTTTTTGTATAATATTATTAACAATACTATACAAATCAATTTTGTATAAGTTCGGTTAACATATCAATATGTTCGTTATCCAAATTTATCTCGTAATTATCCCAACCCTTACCCCAACATACGTATGCTAGACTCGGAATTAAAGTTGGTTTGATTATTTCAGACATTATCAGAATGTCCTCAATGACCGACTTGAAATTACACTTGTGACCAGGTAAGCAATATTTTTCATAATCGTGGTAATCCGCTATTATACGCACTAGTTCTATGGGTAATTTCATCATATTATTTTTATCAATTTCCATGAATTCTTTTTTAATTATATGAACAAAGAATCAAAAAAATAGTAACGACACTTTTCCCTAAATATTCTGGGTTCTAGAAAATAAACGAACGATTGAATCCATATCTAAATATAGAGACTTTGAGAAGTAGTAATATATTTCAGTATCTTTGAATCCACCTGACTCATTTTATGAGCACATTCTATCTTATTCATTTTTTCTGCGACTGACGATAGTTCCCTCACAATTGTAGAAATTTTCAGTAAAGCCTTTGTAAAATCACCAGTTGAAATAGTCTTTTCAGCAACGTAGTTTTGTAAATAATACTTACACTCTCTTTCATTCTCACATTTACACCATCCCATTACTAGATCCGGCATATCATAACACAGCGCATCTCCGTACTGAGTTCCGGAATTGATCATCATTCTCGATTCCAAATCACCATATTCTTCAAATTGTGTCGCAATAAATTCCACGTTTTGTAAGACATTATAATTATCACTTGTTGGATACAACTCTTTAATATCCTTTGATACGTTCACATTCGTGAAAACCGACAAAATACCTATGATTTCATCGATAGTCTGGTCCGTGAACCAATCGGTATGGATTACCAAATGCGTAACAATAAGCGGATGTATTTCGGCTATTTCAGAAGCAATTGAGCCAAAATCGGTTAATGTATATTCGTCTTGTTCAAGAGCGATAAATTTCCTATTTTCCAAAACATCACATACGGCAAATACCTTTTTGTTAATAAAATTCTCTAGATAAAAGATGTCTTCTTCGCATTTTCGCACACTGTTCTCACATTGTTCGAATTCCTTGTAATATTTCGAATCATTTAAAGCATTTGGGTTGTCTTGTAGTATTTGCTGACGCTCCTTGTCTAATTGTTTGCGCTTTTTATTTTTGGATGTATTCATACTCATATCTATGGTGTTTATTCGGTCACACGCCTCTCTGTCCGATTTTACAGACTTTCCGCGTTCCTCTTTCTTAGCAAGTTCATCCTTTTTATCAAATAATGCCCGTTTATTTTGATTAATTTCAGAACACAACTCATTAAACACCATACTGTTCTCAATGAATTGAGTAAAATCATCGAATTTAATCTTATTGTTTTTAATAAGACTCAATATGAGATTAAATGATATGCGAAATTTCGAGACCAATGTTTGCGGGTTTCCTTGTAACAATTGTTGATAATCGCGTTTCAATGGAAGGCTAAACAAGTTATTACAATGAACCACATGACCAATCGTATCAATTCCTCTTCTTCCAGCACGTCCAGCCATTTGTGTATATTCGTGCGGAAGAAGTAGACGCTGACTATGCCCATCGAATTTATGAAGTCCTGTAAATACTGCGGTTTTAATAGGACAATCGAGACCAATTGCGAATGATTCAGTAGCAAACAATAGTTTAATATTACGTTTTGAGATCATAATTTCGACAATTTCTCTCAAAATAGGAATCATACCCGAATGATGAATACCAACACCCTTTTCTAAAAGGCGCACCAACGTCTCGTATTCAGGTAGTTCCATATACTCCTTGAAATTCGGTAATTTTCTCACAATTTGTTCACATTCTTTACGCACAGTATATGGAATCTTACTATCGTCTTCTAATAATGAAACGGTTATTTCGGAGGCACATTCCTCGACTTTTTTTCTAGAAAATACAAAGGCAATCGCTGGTAGCATATCATTACTTTTAAGATGCATCGCCAAATTATTCAATACGTGTTTACGTTTCACATATACCGAACGATCATTATACAATTTCCCCATTTTATGTAGAATGTTGTAATTATCATCGATAAAATTTCCCCGGTCATCTTGTATTTTTATCAAACGATGAACATTTGAGCGCACCTCTTTAGTCGTCTCCTTATCTTTGATTAACTTCACGGCACTCTCATTAATAGTCAAATAACCATAATGGGTTAAAGGAACAACACGTTTATTAGTTGTCGCCAGATACACTTCCTTACTATCATCGCCTCGCTCCGCCCATTTAGCGAATTTTTCGGGTGAATCAATTGTAGCAGAAAGCATAATCATTTGTATATGTTTAGGCAACATTAAAATAGTCTTTTCCCATGTTTGTCCCCGATCTGCGTCATTAATATAATGAACTTCATCAAATACAACACACCCTAATTCATTATAAATATCAATGTTAAAATCAAGTGTATTATCAGTATGTTCCGTATTGACGGTTTGTATAAAAAGATAATTCATTAATATTTCGGTGGTCATAATCAATACATCTGCATTGGGATTGATTTTAATATCACCCGTCATTAATCCAAAACTGATGTGAGGATATTTACGACAAAATTCTGAATATTTTTGATTTGAAAGTGCCTTGATAGGACTTGTATAGATAAGTTTTTTTCCCTTTTCAGCAAAATAATTCAATGCGAATTCAGCGGGCAATGTTTTACCAGAACCGGTATGAGCAGTCACTAATACGTGTTGTTCCTTAACGACCGCCTCGATCGCATATTTTTGAAAATCACTCAATGGGAAATTATATTGATTAAAATAGGTTGTATATTCACTGACTTCGGGGTATTTATCACAACATATTTTGACCATTTAGTAATAGCGATAATATATTGTAGTATACTCTCTATGTATTTTTGTTTTTATATACTATACAATAAAGATTTATGGATTATAATACAAGAGATAAAGGTCCTTCCATGGTTGCGAAAAAACTATATCGAGGACAATTTGATAGAACCGATGAATTAAACAATCGTATTTTAGAAAGAAGTGAGCCAGAGAACCCATTAGCACCCAATTTTTCGCCTCGACCCGTAATGACGAAATATGCCCGATTCCCTATGCACGATGCACGAAAAGCTGCGACCGTTCCTATACAATCCAGTTATAACTATTCTCTTCACAACGAATTTACGCCACCTGTCGCTGCTATAGGTCCTGTTTCTGGATTTATTAATAATGTGTGTAAAGAGAGTGAGTTAAGAAATCAAAATTACGCATTACATAGAGGAAATGATGAAGTTGTTTATGTTCCTTCCTCTGAAAGTGATTTATACAAGGTATATATTGATTCAAAACCTTCTGAACAACCTCATCCTGGATTATTTAAGCAACACGACTTGTGCCAGAAAGCACATCCCAACAATATTGATGTAAATGTAGGAAGAGACCGTTTTCACAATAATACACGTGTTCAGTTAAGAACTCCTGTTTCGAAATAATTTAGAAAGAAATATCAAAATAGTATATAATGAGTATTGTCGCACTTATATACGTTTTTAGTTTGTTCTATATTTTTATACCCGGTAATGTATTTGAGATACCATTTAAGGTAAATAAAATGATAGAGATTGTATTACACGCTCTCATATTTAGTGTGATTTTAACATCGACATATGATTTAGTGAATGCTGTTAATATATTAGGGCTTTAGTCGTGATAACCATATATTTTAATATATTATAGTAAAGATTCAATTATAATGTATTTATTTGATTGTTCTAAAAAAGGATGGTTTTCTACCTTACTTATTTTATGTGCTATTATGCTAATCGTAATATGGTATAAGCGACAAGATTTATCCCCTTATTATGAGGGGTTTTCACAAGACAGTCCCTATGTATTTAAATCTGGAAAGGATACATTTGACGACTTTTACGCACAAATATACAATAAGTTAATGGAATCCGAGACATTATGTCGTTACCAAATTGATAAATTGGTCGAGATGACGCACCCATCCAAAGAAACTAGTTCATTCTTGGACATCGGGTCAGGAACAGGAGAGATGTCTGGACAATTGTCCAAGAAGGGATATAATGTTTATGCTATTGATGAATCTCAAGCAATGACCAAATATATTGATACAAAATACCCCAAGGTTCATACCAAATGTGGTAGTGCGAAACAGTCCATGACTTATGAAAAATCATCGTTTAGTCACGTCATTTGTAACGGTCTCACGGTATATCTATTTAAGGATAAAAATGAGTTTTTCAGTAATTGTTTTTTCTGGTTGAAATCGGGTGGTTATTTAATCCTACATCTGGTAGAACCCAAGAAATTCGACACCATTGTCCCGGGAGGTAAACCTGAACTTATTAGCAATCCACTAGATTATAATGGTTCACGTATCCTGAAAACAAATATAGATTTCATTGATTTCAAATACCAAGGAAAATATGATTTCGGTAAAGACAATGAAGTTACATTTAAAGAGACATTTACAGACGATTTAACCAAAAATATTCGCCAACAAGAGACACAATATTATATGGAATCAATGGAAGATATACTTAAAATCGCTTCACATAATGGTTTTATACCCCACGCCCAAATTAATTTAAGTGAATCTTGTGGAGATAAACATCAACATTTAGTTATTTTAGAGCGCACCCAATAATCGCAACGTCGTATGAAAATATAAATAATAATGTTTTATTATTTATATGTCTGATACCGAAAAATATTCTATAGATGAACCCGATAAATTACGAGCATTTATCGAGAGGGAATTGAAACCAAAAAATAAAGAAAAGAGACAACACGGTGAGGTATTTACATCACTTATATTGGTGAATGAGATGTTGGATAGTCTAGATAACGAATATATAAAACAGAAGGGTAAGAGTATTTTTTGTGAAAAGGATTTCAAATGGTTTGACCCTGCTGTGGGAATTGGTAATTTCCCAATAGTCTTGTATGAAAGACTTATGACTGGTTTAAAAGAGAGAATACCAGATGACGCTGATAGAAAACGCCATATTTTGGAAGAAATGATATATGCGTGTGAATTAAGTGAGACAAATGTTTCCACATATAAACATATTTTTTCTTCCGACACTTATAAACTAAATATTTATCAAGGAGACACGCTCGATATTATCCATACAAATAGATATAACTTACCCGTGTTTGATGTAATTATTGGTAATCCACCCTATCAAGGAACAGGACGGAAAAAAATATACATAAATTTTATTCACGATTTATTAGAAGAGAAGTTAAAAGACGGTGGGTATATGTTGTTTATAACACCAAAATTAGCACTTATGTATCTATTGGGTGCTAATGTATCACAAAAAACGATCGACAAATTCTACAATGTTTTATATATAAACACGAGTGATGTGATTAAAAACGACTATTTTAAAAATATAGGTAGTGATTTTATGTATTTTATTATCAGTAATGATCCATATCTTGGACACACGTCAGTTGTATATGAAGATAATACATCCAGTTCAAATGTAACATTAAAATTCGATACTATACTAAACATAAATACCGAGGATCAAATCAAACAGGGGATTATTGATAAACTAATAAGATTAAACTGTAATCCTTGGAATAGACGGGCGGCACGAATTAGCGAAGGATTGGTGGATCATGAAACAGATATACATAAAAATAAAATTATGTATAAATTAAAGACACATCAAAAAGATGATGTTATAAAATGGACGGATAATAAACATCAAGATATGAATAAATATAAAATAATGTATCCTACACTTGGAAATCGTATTTTGATTGACCGTGAGAGGAATTTGTTTCCAGGAACTAGTTTTGTGGTCTATATAACAACAGATACGCTAGATGAGGTTGAAAATATAGAGAAATTAATGTCGTGTCGTCTATTTAAATATTTGGAAAATACATTTCATACCCAACGTTGTCCAAGAGACTTTATAATGAGAAATTTGATAAAAAGAGGACCATTTGTAAATATTGAAACAGAAGACGATATATTCAAGTATTTTAAATTAACGAGTCATGAAATTTCTCATATATGTAAGGAATTCTCGAGCTAATTGTTCGGTTATACTTGGTTCTCTTTCTTCATAATATTTAAATATAATTTCATCACCATTGTATATTGTATCATCTGAATAAACGATACTGTCGTCCGAGTCTACATTACTTATCATATCAAAATTATCATTACTTTTATCATATTGTAAACAGATCATGGTTGTTTTAGATAGAATTTCTCCCATATACTATATTTTCTGATTATAATATATATTTTATGAATTATATATTATTATTATCGGTATTTTACTCTTGGGTCAATACATTCGCATCTACGTGTGTATGCACCACTGTTCCTTGCCCAGTCGTCGGGGCGAATGAACTACTAGAAGGAGTAAGTGGGAAAGGAACATATTATTATATTGATAATGATGATGAACAGCCTATTGTATCATACGCACATGCGACAATAACAAGTGGTGACTTGGACAATGGTTCAGGAACAACTTCTTGCACTCAAGATTATTCACGCATGCTCGATGATGAAAATCTTCAATGTGATGCAGGACATATATTAGCACATCGACTTGGAGGTCCAGGTAATCAACCTATTAATATTTTTCCACAAAAACCGAGTGTGAATAGGGGTATATTTTCGTCATTTGAACAAAAAATTTATGATTGTGTGGTTAATCAAACAGTCACTGCCGATTTGTATTGGGAATTTTATTATGAAAACACATCGAATACCAGACCGTATGAAGTATATTACAATGCGTCATTTGTTGGAGGTGATTGCGAACCGATGGAAGAATTGTTTGATAATGAAGGGACGTGATCTAAAACAATTTACTGTGTATAAGTTCGGGCTTTGAAAAGGATAACACAGGACGTTGTGTGAAACCTCTACTAGACAAGTACTTTAAAATATTATGATAAAAATAGTGTATATTATTGTTTTTATCTACATCTCCGGAAAAATGTAGAAACGCATTTGTTAACGCACCTTGAAACTCATTCGCATTACGTTCATAATAATCGGCACTTGTTTGGTCATCCTCGCAACCACTAATCTTAATAATGTTACATAAATTATCTATTTCGTTTTTATTATATGAAATATCGTTAACCTCGACGTTGCTATGTTTTAATCGATAAGGTAAGTTCATATTACTACCCGAATTACAACAGTCCATTAAAACGAATAATTTGGTTGACTTTTCGAAACCTTGGACAATATCCAATAACCAGTAGTCAGATATGACGCCATTTTTAGCATAATCGGAAGGGCAAATTACTTCACATTTTAAATCTTCTTCCTTTAATGAGTCCATATTAGAGCCATGTCCTGAATAACTTAACCATATTTCGGATCCGGGATTTTCGTGTGAAAATGATACAAGTTCCATTAATTCCTCTTCGATATTATATCGAGTTGCCTCTGAATTTTTCAAAGTAGTAATATCAGATTTCAGAAAATTACATCTTTGTTGTAAAAATTTGTATAAGTTATTTGTATCGTTCACACATCCATTTAGTTCATCACCTTCAATCGTATTTTCGTTATAATTTATACCGATTAATAGGGCTTTTTTCTCATTGGAATATGAAAATATAAAATCTTCCATTTCACCGACGTCATCATCCGCTTCAATCAACGATATATTTTCATCATCCGAATCTATGCTACCAATTGTATCATCATCCTCATATGAATTTACGTGTTCATTGCTATCATTATAATCATATCTATCATCATCCTCATCTACAAAAATTGAATCACTTATTTCTGTGATAGTATTTTCAGAATTGCTGTTATTATTATGATTCGAAGGGAAAAATAATTTAGTTAGTAATCCACCCATATATAATGACCGTGTAATAAGATTTTTACCAATTTTTTAATTACGTAAAATGAAGTAAAAAATTATCAAATCAAAATATAAATGATTGAATATGTGTTATTAATTATATTTTTCATTATTCTAATTCCAATCATATATATCAAAATACGTTATCCATTTTGGAGTAACCAACCGGTATTTCATACATATGACTATTTGAGGTTCTGGACAAGAAATCCGTATATAATCCAAAAAGGTGGGTCATTAAAAACCAAGTATTTAACACAAAATGTAAATACTGAATCGTTCTTGGACATTAGTTCAGATAAAAAGGATAAGTTAGAAAAATTCATACAAGAGCACTATGTAGATTCAGATAAGGTGCTAGCCATGATTACAAAACAAGACTTGGTAGATGATTTATCTGTTAATCCACACCCGTCTTATGTATCATTTTATAATGATAAACGTATTGATTATGACCCGTCTACCGGTAAAATAGATGCTACCGAAAACCTAATGGGGTGTATGACGTCTAGAGCAGTGAAAATATATTTAAATACAGACGAAAAGTTCCAAGAAACAGTTTATTATTGGGATTACATATGCACGCATAGAGATTCGCCCGATAAATATCTTGGACGTAATATAATTCAAACACATGAAAAGAATCAGAGACATTTAAATCCACAAATTCCGGTTTCGTTGTTTAAATTCGAATCCGATTTATGTAGTGGTGTAGTTCCTCTAGTAGAGTTCAATGTTCATACATATCCGATTGTAAAGATTGTTCGACCACCCATGTCCAAGTTTTCAACTGTGCGTATAAAGGGTGAAAATGTGAACTTATTGTTTGATTATTTATATAACATTACACATAACATAGAATACAAACCCTTTTTATTATGTATATTCCCAGACACAACAGTGTTAGACCATCTTATAGAAACAGGTCGTATTATAATATATGCTCTCTTACAAAAGTCCAAGATTTGTGGGATTTATATATTTCGAGACCCCAAATTATGCTATGAGTTTCAGGAAGAGAGAGATGTATTAGAATGTGTCTCTAGTATTACTACAATAGATTTATCTGTTCCCGATAACAATTCTATTTATTTCGGTGGATTTTTACACGCATTATATGATATTCAACAAACACATAATGATAAATTTAAATTAATTACTTTTTTCGAATTAGCAAACAATTCATACATCATAGAACGATGGAGATGGAAATATTCACCCATATCGGTTCAAAAGAGTGCGTATTATTTATATAACGCAGTCTTACCCGGGATGCCTATTCAAAACAAAAACGCTCTAATTTTCATATAAAATATTAACGAATATATTTTCCTGTTCTAGCAAATGAATCTACGATAAAAATGATAAAGACACCTAAAAACAAGTATAAAACAAACTCCTCTGTGATATTACTGGTCTTTTCGTTTTGTTGTTGTTCCAACATATGAACCATATAATTAATTTTCTCGAGTAACCGGCTATCGTTTAGATGGGGAGCAATTGCTTGTCTAATTTGCTGATGCTGCATAGGTAATCTCATATTAGTCGGTTCATATATTTTTCGGTAATTGCTATAAGGCTTTTGTTGAGGAGTATTTCCTAAATCTCTGCCGGAAGGTCCGAAATTAGAGGATTCATTTTCGATTTTAGGAGCCTGTAATTGTAAATGATTAGGTAGAGGGGCAAGTTCTGCATCACCATTGCGACCATATTTATTGGTCTCATCATCTGTCCTTTTTTGTATATGGGGGAGAGGAAGTGGATTGAAATCGGCTAATTTGTTACCATCATTTTCTTCGAGAACTGAAGACATATTATCTAGTAATTTATTCACACGTTCACTCCTTTCTCCATTAATGGATTGGTCTTCATCGAACGAAGTTGGCCTTTCGTGAGATTCTTCTATTTTTTCTAAAGCAGGAATTTTCTTCATCGTTTTTTTCATGGTAGGAACTCTTTTCTTGTTAGAATCATTATTATTCCATGGCGAGGCTGTTGCTATTAACGACATTTTTAATTATTATACTTAAAAAATACGTAGAAATTTATCTATCTCTATTGTCTGTATTTTTTTATACTATTTTCTCTAAAACAATATTCTCACAATAGTATAAATTAATGTTTGATTGTATAGCAAAACTATTGCCCCTTTTTATATTTTATCTATTCTTTGCCTTTCCGGATGACTTCTTATATGCTAGCATCACACCTTTAGGACGTTTTATAGCAGTGAGTATTATATTATTCTATTCATTCTTGGACACATATAGAGGTATTGTAATGTGTTTTATAGTCATTTTTTATTATAGTTTGAATTCAGTTGAGAAAACGAGTGGTTTTGATTCACTTATGCTTATAGGAAACAACGTGAGTCCTTTGGTGTTACACGAAAATTTCGAATCTGAATCTGAATCAGACAAAAATGTGGATGAATTTAGAGAAAACCATTGTGAAAATGGTGAATTAAAATACAAAAATAATCGTGTTCACAATGAAAACGCAGAACATATATTTCCAGAATTAGAATTTGAGGACGAAACTTGTAATCCGTGTGATAAATATTGCGGAATCACAATTAATGAAAGACTGAAAATACAAGAAGATATGGTTTATCCTAAATCAAATGATAACTGGGTTATGAATATATGGAAAACTTGGTTTAGTAACGATAATGAGTTATCGTATATAGCACCCGCACCATATAGTAGTAATAAATAATATTAAATTTATCTAATCTATTTTTATCTCTACATTTTATAGATAAAAATGAATAATTCATTTGGTAAAAAAATGAAAAAATTCTTACAAAAAGTTCATAATCACGTGACTGTTCTTAATAGTAGTAAGATTTTCGCGGGTTTGATGATTATTGTGTTACAAATATCATCAAGATTTGTAACAATTCGTTTAAGTAAAACAATGGAATCTTATCTAAAATATACATTTAGTAAACAGATTCTTATTTTCGCAATTGCATGGATGGGAACGCGTGATATTTATATCGCACTCACGATTGCTATCCTTTTCTCATTTGTGATGGATGTTTTGTGTAATGAAGACAGTCAGTATTGTATGTTACCAACTACATTTAAAGATTATCATATGCAATTAGCCGAGGAGAAGGAAGATGATAATGATATTACAAAAGGTATTCCAGGTATGCCTTCATCTAATACTGCTATAAAACGTGAAGGTCTAACAACCAAATCCAAATATAATAAAACAAAGGTCATTACAGAAGATGACGTAAATGACGCATTAAGTGTTTTAGACAATGCTAAAAAACAACATACGTGGAAAGCTTTAGAAGAACCCTTTTATAAAACGGATAATGTTTGATAACTTACAAATAATTATAATGTAAAAAGTATGTTTATATTATAAATAATGTCTTTAATGAATGATAGTATAGGAATTCAAGAAATAAATATAAGATATTCTACAAACAAAAATCCATCAAATGAATCAGTTCTAACGCGAGATATGATTGATATACCTGACGAAGAATCGAAAGAAGAAACAAAAGAAGAATCTGGTTTGTCGAAATATCCATTATTTACAGACAGTGTATTACTACCTAGATTAAAGATAGAAGCCCTTTCGCGTAAGGAACAAATAAGATTCTTTTTTGATAAAACAGTATTTTCCAGTTTAATTGTATCTGTTACAAATGTGGATATAGATGAACGAAACAAAAACGCGGAAACGAATTTAGAAATATTACTTAATATTTTATTACCCACATCATTTCCTATTGTTAATAATATTTCAAATACATTTAGTGAAAATATATTAAACATCGCACCCAGACCAAAAGTGGATGATTTTAATATATTCAAATTGTTTTCGATCAAAAAAAATAATTACGGGTATTTAAAACTAAATGGTTCTCACTACACTGTTAGTAAAATTATACTCGTGAATGATATTATAAATGATAAAATATTTACCAATTTAATTCGAAGTGGGAAAATATTCAAAATGTGGATAGATTCTATTAAAAAAAGTATCGAAGAAGAAGGAAATAAATTAAATAAAGAAATCGAGACGTTAATAAAAAAACATATGGATACAATAAGAAATAAATTAAAGGACGCTAACAATGAGTCAGAGAATGAAGCGACAAAAAATGAAAAACCCAATCCTTTAGCACAGGCATTTCGAAACATGAAAAACACCAAATCTGCCCAAAATAAATCAGTTTTCCCATTATCAGAACTATTTGACCCATTGGAAGAATTAATGGAAAGTACATCAGGGGATATACCAACCATAATCAATTTGTTCAACACGATAAATAAAGCAGTGAAAACTTCAAATAAATCGGAGGAATATATACCGCTGTCTATACGAAATATAGAAGGTTTTAATAGATTACTATTATTGTCGAAAAATATAAAAATATATGAATTCAAGTCAAAATATTTAAATGAATTATCAAAATTAATCCCTTATTTAGACGATAAAAATGGAAAAATAAAAGACATTAGCAATTTTATGGAGAAGGAAGCCATCGGAGAGTTAATTCGATATCAACAAATAAACGCATTTATAAAAGAAATCTCTATTTTTAGACCTCCAAAAAGAAATTATACAAATAACGCATTATCTAGTATTTTAAAAAATGTAATTAAAGGGTTAGATACATTTTTAGAATTTATAACATTTGTGAATGATATATCAGCAGAGGGTGCTATCCCTACTCAAGAACAACTAGCAAACAATAATCTAAAAAAAATTAAAACGGGGGTTATGGCTGTGTCTGAATCTACTGATAGTAAAAAAGGAGAAGAAGATATATTAGGATTAAATAGAATAAATCGCTATGATTGTTGTGTTCATGTGGAAGTTATACAAGGACGTATTGATGACGATAATGTTAAATTAATAAAATGTCCTTATCGAAGTCAGTTATTAAATACGGCATATGATAAAATAAAAGAAGAAAGAAAAATGCTAGGAAAAAAAAATCCACTCCTATTATATAAAATGACCAAAGTATTTAGTATGGATACAAACAATAAAACTAGAAAACAAAGAAAAACACAACAAAAGATTGGAGGAAGGAAAAGTGCGTATAAAAAAACCGCGAAGAGACGAACAAGTAGAAGACAGAAAGGTGGGTACCTCCCGGAGCGGTATCCTTCCAATAAAACTCCTTCCAATAAAAAAAAAAAAGATAAAAAAGGAAGAAAAGCCTCCCCTAATAAAACACCATCAAATCAATAATTAGTCCTACTTATTAAATTTAGGAATACCATTTTTAAAACATCCCGCTACATCTCCAATATCATCGTCATCTAGCGCATGATAGAATTCTCCATCGTTCGCATCCGCTGTAAAATACTTTTTACCGCGAATGGTAATTTCAAATACTTCCTCTTCCTCTTCTTCCTCCTCCTCTTCCTCCTCCTCCTCCTCTTCCTCCTCTTCCTCTTCCTCTTCCTCCTCCTCTTCCTCCTCCTCTTCCTCCTCCTCTTCTTCTTCCTCCTCCTCTTCTACTTCAACATATTCAACTTCCTCTTCCTCTTCCTCTTCCTCTTCCTCTTCCTCTTCTTCTTCTTCAACTACTTCAACCTCCTCTTCCTCCTCCTCCTCTTCCTCCTCTTCCTCCTCTTCCTCCTCTTCCTCTTCCTCCTCTTCTTCCTCTTTCTTTACTACAATATCATTAACCTGACTTCCTGTGCTACATTCTTCAATATCATACACAATATGCTCTTCGTCACTCTGGTCTGAAATAACTTCCTGCTTTACAATTACAATATTTTTACCAATAATCTCCAGAGGAGGAGACAAATCAACAGAATCACAACTAGATGTATCTGAAGTCAAGTCAATGATTTCACGTGGTTTAACTGTTTCGCCCAAATGTGTTATAATAGATCTCAACGCTTTGTTTTCACGCTTAAGATTAGAATATTTTTTGTTTAGTTTTTCAACAATCGGTAGAGAAAGCAAATATTCATAGTTTTTGAGCATGGTTTTGTTCGATACAGACGACATAATAATTATTATTGTTTAATTCTATCATCTCGTTTCTAAACTGTTTCAATTTTATGTTTAACACATAATAATATATAAAAATAGTAGATATATTTTATACAAATGAACTTTGAACTCATAGTAGCGTTTAACAAAAAAGGTGTAATTGGAAAAGACAACACCATACCGTGGCATGTCCCGGAAGATTTAAAATATTTCCAAAAGACAACAAAAGGGCATATTATTGTTATGGGACGCAAAACATATGAAAGTTTACCCAATGGACCTCTTAAAAATCGGATAAATATAGTAATCACAAATAATCCAAGTCATTATACAGAAACCGAAACGTTGTTTTTCACAAGTATGACCGATGTGCAGAGTGTAATAAGAAGACTTCAATATAAAACAAATAAAAAGGTTTTTATTATAGGCGGAAATATGATATATAAACATTTTTTCGAAAGTTGTAATCGATATCACATTACGGTGATCGATAATGACGTAGACGGAGATACATATTTCCCATACACATTAGACTATTTTAATAATAACTTCAAAAAAACACATGAAGACAATGTTATATCCAGAGTAAATAATACAGAGTTTACAACCATCATTTTTGAATAAATTATATAACAGTGTTATTTTATATAATTTAGCTAGTCGCACTAGAACCCCCGAAACGCTCTTTCATAATACTGGCTTTACTTACAGACTGTTTATTCTCACTTTGGCGCTTGACTTTATAAACACCACCAGCTTGAGTAGCACTACCCTTACTACCACCATAAATTCCAGTAGTAAAATCGTCAGTATCTTCATGAAGTTCAGGAAGAATACGTGTAAGTGGGCTCTCAACCACCATAAGCATTCTCTCGCTGTTTAATAACTTTCTATATTCTTGTATGTTTAGATTACCATAAAATTTATCTAACATGTAATGAGGGTTAGGAGCAGGCTTGATATTGTTTTTAAAACCATAAATTTTATTATAAACTCGGTTTAATAGATGATATCGTTCAAACTTGGTAGAATCATCAATATTTTCTCGCATTAGATAAGCAACCGCGCACTCGGGTCTACAAAACGAGCCATATCCTTGAATTTCACCATCATTCTCGCATTTTGGTATGTAACATGACTGATTATCATAATCGTATGTACACCAAAAACAAGCAGATTTTTTCTCGTCCATTGTATTTTTATAAAGACTGATTTTCAACTGTTTTAATTTCATATTAATGTCTTTGATATTCACATTAGCATCACTTTCCCCCATACATTTCATACAAGTATTTGCGGAAACAGTAGGTGTATTGTAAGCATTCAATGATTGTTCTCCTGAATTGTGATCTAATTCAAAAAATCGGTTATCATTATTAGCATTATCGTATGCCTGAACTGTAGGTGGGACACTTGCCTTATAGTTTAATGGATCACCAATTAGGTTATTTTTATTTAGAATAACGTCATTTTCAATCTCTTTTAGAGAGCATTTCAAATGTAAAATAACATTTGTAGGAACAGGTGCCGACGGTTTATTACATGTATCCTTTGTAATAAGCTTACCACCTTTAGGTTTTCTCCCCCTTTTTTTAACTTCAGTAAGAGGAGCAGTGTCTTGTACTTCTAGTTGTATATTCTCTACATTTGTATCCTTCTTTTTAGAAAGTCCTTTCGCGTTTTTTGTTCTAGGCATATATATTTTATCCTTTCATTGAAAACCCCGTATTTATTTAAATTGTTTTAAAAAATACTTTACCATATAATTCTCTATCAGTCGACTATTCAAAATGTAGATTCGACATTTTGTGATATATTTTGTCGACTTGCGTTTTGATAGCATTTTCTACATAGAGGCAAGTAGTTATCCGAACCAATACTGATTTGTTCGCTCTCTGTGCTTAAACGAAATGAGAATGGGGCGTGTGTACCATCCTTACAAGTAGCACATAAAGCCTTTACTTTAAAATAGTCATCGCACATAGGTAATAGTTTAATAACCTGTCCAAATTCCTGGCGTTTAAAATCGCCGTCTAATGCAGCAATATGAACTATTTTATTATTATCCACCAACTCACAAACAGAATTAAATAAGTCAGGAAAGAACTGTCCCTCGTTAATTAAAATAACGTCTGATTTATTTAAAATATGCTTCACTGTTTCCAGTGAATAACTTTGAATACAAGGAATCATTTGTTTATCGTGCGTAGATAGCATTTTCTCATCATACCGTTTATCATCGGCATAATTGATAACACAAATTTTTTTACCAATGTACGAATATTTCTTGTACTGTTGTAGAAGCCAAGATGTCTTACCGGAGAACATACATCCACCACATATACTAAGATATCCAACTTCTTGAGAATTCATTATATTGTTTAATGATAATTTCTAAAACACATTTTGACGGATTCAATTTTATAATTATGCTAAAAACAATATAATAGGGTTTTAATAATATATGTAATTATGATTGATACAAAAAATGAACAGATTCCGTGGGTTGAAAAATATAGACCTACCCATTTCGAAAACATCGTATTAGATCCAATAAACAGACAGTTATTTACACAAATTATTGAGAAAAATCAATTTCCGAACCTATTATTTTATGGTCCACCTGGAACAGGTAAAACAACTACAATTATTAATTTAATACAAGAATATCAAAAGACATATAGTCGGATAAATAAGGGAAACGTGATACATTTAAACGCATCGGATGAAAGGGGTATCGATATAATTCGAAACCAGATACATTCATTTGTTAAATCAAAGAATTTATTCGAAACGGGTTTTAAATTCGTGATTCTAGATGAAGTGGATTATATGACCAAAAACGCACAACAGGCATTGAAATATCTATTACAGACAACCAATACAAATGTCCGATTTTGTCTAATTTGTAATTACATAAGTAAGATAGACGAACCATTAAAGAATGAGTTTATATGCGTGAGATTTAATCAGTTACCTCAAACGGACATTATCACATTTATAGATACCATTGTTAAAAAGGAGAATATAAATATATCAAAAGAGTCATTATTTACCATACAATCGATGTATAAATCGGATATAAGAAGTATGATAAACTTTCTTCAATTAAACCAAAATTTTAATTTAACAGAATGGAATAAAAACGTTCTTACACCAATAGTATTGGATAATTTACACAACTTGTTTAGTATAGAAACTAAACAGGATGTTATCATTCGAACAATGTATCAAATAAGCAAAAATTATAACATTGATAAGATGCATTTAATAAAATGTTATTTTAACCATATAATACGATTTAAACTGGTCACTATTTCACCAGAATTTATAGAAATAATAAAAAAAACGGTTCACTGTGTGAATTCAGAAATGGAAGACACGATACAATTTATAATAATAAATATGAAAAAGATGATGTCTAATTCTTCTCCATGCGCAATCGAAGATTATGCATGAAATATCCATCGGGAGGCGTGGATGCTATAGAATCACCCGAGAAGTTTGTAATTTCAACTAGATTATCGGTTGTATTTTTAACATTTATTTGTTGTTTAATTTCCTCAATTTTATTGGATTGAGGTAATTTGATTTTAATCATAGGGGTGGATGCCTTTTTGGAAAGTTCGCTACGTAACATGTCTTTAATTAATATAAATAGAGAAAAAAAATGAGGCTAATATAAAATTGAAACAATATAGAGGAAAATACAAAAATATACATAAAGAGAAAATGTCTGAAAATATCGACGATGAATGGGAATCTTACTTACATGACACCAGAATGGGTGTAGACACATCTATTGTAAAAGATGAACCGAGTGTAAATGATGGTTCAGATAGTTCATTTAAATTACCTAAATGCGAAGAACTATATATATCAACTACAACCAAGGTATTGTATCTAAATCAAGCAATCGATATTAACAATGTATTTTGGAAAATTCCAGTAATTGATTATTGGCGTCCCGAGTTTGGTGTAATAAAAAAGCAAATGAAAATAGTATCGCACACGAAGGATGAATATAAAGCATATATGGAAAAGTTAAATTCTCTAAATTATTATACTGAACACGTGATTAAATCAATAGACAACCCATTAGCGAGGCGAAATAAATTCAAAGACGAGCGAAAAATCACAGTTGGAGTATCAAAAAAGGATATAATGAACTGTAGAGGAAAAGTAAAAAATGCGTTTTATAACTGTTTCGCATTAATTTTGAGATTTATGTATAATGGAAATTTTCACGAAATACACGTAAAAATGTTTAATACAGGAAAAATGGAAATCCCTGGTATTACAAATAAAGAATTGTTAGTAACTGCTAAAAAAATGATAATTGAATTATTATCGAACGTTTTAACAACACCCGTTGAATTTATAGATAGTGAAAAGGAAAGCAATGTTTTGATCAACTCGAATTTCAATTGTGGATTCTACATTAATCGGGAAAAATTATATTCAATGTTAAGAACAAAATATAACATTGAAGCAGCGTATGACCCTTGTAGTTATCCGGGTGTGAAATGTAAATTTTATTTTAATAATGAACTAACCGACGAGGAGTCACAGAATGGATCTGTGATGATAGACGATCACTCCAAGAAAATATCAGAATTAAACGATGCGGTAAAATATACCGAAGTATCGTTTATGATATTTAGAACAGGAAGTTGTTTAATTGTAGGAAACTGTTCAGAGAGAGTATTGAGAATTGTATACGCATTTATAAAAAAAATGCTCCAAAGTGAATATTTCGATATTTGTGTTCCTAATGAGATTACCGTTCAAAAGCCCAAGGTGGTGAAAGTCCGAAAAAAAGAAATCACATTATGTTGTGATAGTTATAAAAAATTAACAAGTGAATGTTAATATAACTCGACTTATTCAAATATCCATTTTATCATTATATCTGTATTTTTTATGTTTTCGGCATTGGATATATGTTCTTTATATTGGTCTTGTTCTCTCATAAATTTATTGAAACACACTTCTTGAACGTGTTCTTTCGTGAAAGACGCTGTATTATCTGAAAAATAGTTTATAAAACTGGTTAGTATTAAAGTATATTTATTAAAAACATTAACGTCATGTTTAAGAGTATCTTGAATTATTTCGATAATACGGTATAAATTGTGTTTATCGTCATTTACAAAGGTCAATAGATAAGATTCCAAAAAATTCGCCACCAAATATTCACGTTGGTCATTTATAAATTTAGAATTTTCCCAAAACGGTACAGTATGTGACCATTTAGATAATTGTGTAATAAATTGACTATTATCTACTTTATGTTGGTCAAGTGTTAAATTTCCCAATAAAACATTATATACAAACATATCTGGTGTATGGACAGGATCAGACTTTTTTAGATAAACTTGTTCAGTATATTCAATATATAGCAACGGGCATTTCTCTAAATAGGAATTTATTTGCTGTTCAGTCATTTTGATTGTGTATATAACAGATAACACGTGTAACATTGTTTTAAATCCTTGTACTATAATTTTAGACGAACATCCGTGAGCATCTATATTTATTGAATCAATGTTCGTGAGGTACTGCGATAAATGTTCACTAAAATAATGGATTATTTTTTCATTATATTTAGACAATGCCGCCATTTCAATATATATAGAGTATTATATATTTAGTAAAAACAGATAAATGTATATTTGCGTATAATAATTTAAATAAAACTAAATAAATAATCTATAATTATGAGCGCTCTTGTTGAATCCACTGAATCGGAAAAAGGGACATATCGATTGCCCGAAGAGAAAACCTTACAACACGCTACTAAACTAGCGATTGTTGACGACAAACCTATTATGTTAGATTATTGGAACGAGTCTTTAGAAAAGACTGTATTAATTGGTGTTAAAGAAAACCAGGAAAAGTTGTTAGTTAAAAGCGAAGAGGAATACACGAGTCCGATTGTGAAAATATACAAAACAGGTAGTGAGTATATTATTGCTACCGAGAATTCAATTTATTTGGTTGATGTTAATATTCCTACTAAACGTATTTCTTCTTAAATGTTCAAAAATGGTTTCATTATTTTTTTAAGTAATGAAACAATTATAGTATATCATTTAATGTATCCATTTGTTCCTGATCTAGTTTGTCTGGAAAAATAATATCAAATACAATTACCAGTGAACCCGTTTTGTCTTTTCGGGTTAATCCCATATTCGGTATTTTTTTCCGGTAATTTGGCTTTACTAGAGTATTGTTTGATTTATTGTTAAATGCTAATTTTTTATTATTTAAATGTTCAATATCAAATGAGAATCCACATAATGATTCTTTTAGGGATAAATTCTTATGAAAGACTAAATCTAGTCCCTCTCTCTTAAAATGGGTTGTATTTTCGACTGTTATTATTATTTTAACATCTCCTTTGAGTTGTTCGTCATTCACATTTCCCTTATCATTTAGCACAATAATTTCATTTGTGTCGACACCTTTATACACATCGACATAGACTGTCTCTTCTTCGTTTATTTTGATATCAGAAATCATAATCCATCTATTTATAACAATTGGTAATGAGCATCCATGGTAACACTGTTCGAATGAAATAGTTAATGGAATTGTAATCGATTCCGGTTTAACGGGTGTCTTTTTACGTGATTGATTACTAAACATTTCTTCTAATGGTCCTCCTCCAAATCTTGTTCCATTTCCCCCTTTAAACATGTTAATATTTGGAGATAGCATACCTTCATTCACAACATGTCCGAATAAACTAGAAAATAAATCATTTACATCATCTTCACTTACATTTGTTCGCATATTCATAAACGGCATTGAACCTGGTGGGAACATACCACCGAATGGAGAGGAACCCTGCAATTGTTGTTCAAAATCATATTGTTTACGCCGGTTTTTATCACCCAATGTCTCATATGCTAAACTTATTTGTTTGAATTTTTCAGCATCTCCATTTGGTCTATCTGGATGATATAACAAACTTTTTCGTCTATATGCCCGTTTAATATCACTGTCTTCTGAATTTCTATCTATTTCAAGTATATCGTAATAAGAAGACATTATATTATGATTATACGTATTTATTTTGGTATTTTGCTGTATTTATTTATTTAATTCATAAATCACATAAAATCTTTCAATGTTTAACTATTATTAATAGATAATCATTATGGAAAACTTCTTTTTATCACAAAGACAATCAGTAGAAACAAATGAGAAAACACAATTTATAACAAAATATAAACCCTATTACATTGATGATTTCAAAGGAAATGAACAATTGATTTCCGTTATTAAATCGTTAATAAAAATTGATGATTTGAATATTTTAGTGACTGGATCGGGTAATTCCGGAAAAACCTCGTTATTGTATGCGATTATACGAGAATATTATGGTCTGTCTAAAGAAGACAACTTACCTGAAAATAACATCATGCATATAAATAGTCTCAAAGAACAAGGGATTAACTATTACAGAAATGAAATGAAAACGTTTAGTCAATCAAAAAGTTCAATATTTGGGAAAAAGAAATTGGTTATTGTCGATGACCTAGACCTTATTAATGAACAAAGTCAACAAGTATTTCGAAATCACATTGATAAATACAAAACCAATATACATTTTGTATCGGTATGTTCAAACATCCATAAAGTAATTGAAAGTATACAATCAAGACTTCATATTATTCGTTTAAAATCACCCCATATGGATACAGTATCCAATATTATGGATAATATTATTAAGTGCGAACAATTACAAATACCCCCTGAAACAAAAAAATATATTCTTACCTTTTCAAAATACTCAATTCGCGAAATAATATCACATTTAGAGAAGATTTCTATTTTATCAAAAATTGGGGAGTCAGTCGATATAGAGAAATGTAAAAAAATTATATCCGATATATCCTATAAGGAATTTGAAAAATATATTATGTTATTAAAGGATAATAATGTTGATGATGCGGTTCAAATATTATATAATATTCATGATTATGGATATTCAGTCATTGATATTCTAGACAAATTCTATGCGTTTGTTAAAAATACAGATTTAATCGATGAAGACAAAAAATATAATTTATTACCTATTCTTTGTAAATATATAACCTATTTTCATAATCTACATGAAGATATAATAGAAGTCGTTTTATTTACACAGGATTTTTACCAAAGTTTGGTTAATTGAAATCGTTTTATTTACACATGATTTTTTCAAAGATTGGTAAATTAAATGTCTATTTATTACATAGAAATGTTAAAACAAATATTTAAAGAAAATATTTCGATAGATGTGTTATTTGAGTTACTCGAAAAGGTGTGTTTAAAAACCGACAAATACTATTTTATAGACAATAACGCATTTAAAAAAATATTATATTTTAAATTACAAGACGACTTTCTAGACAATATATCACGTCATTACCAAGAGTCTAAAAAGTTTTACGTAACGCGCAAATTTAATTATAATTCGTTTGTAAATATCGTAAGACAGATATGTAAAAGTAATGATATTATGTTTACGTCCAAGATAAAATACAACGAGTCAAAATACAATATTGATTATTTCATTTATTTTTAGGATTTAGACATTTCTAGTTGCGAGAATAATAAGATTATATTATATATAATATTATATAATGTCCTTATTTAGTGAAAAAAACTTATTATACACGTTAATAACAGTTGGAATAGTAGTTGCCGTCAATACATTTGGTAATAAAATTAAGGGTGCGATTAATCCCGGAAAAAGTGAAGATGAACTTATTCGAAAATATTTATTAAACGAATCCCCTCTATATGGATATAATCGTCCCAAATTGTGGATCCATACAAAATATGAATATAATGCTAGAAAATGGAAAAGTTTCGGTTCTAGAAGTTCCCATGACTTGAATCAACCCTATGTCCATTTAACCATAAAATCAATCATCAATCATTGTAGCGACGATTTCAACGTTTGTTTAATTGATGATGATTCATTTAGTCAATTAATACCCGGATGGAAAACAAAAGTTTCCGAATTACCCGAAGAGTCTAGGCGACAATATAGAGATCAAGGTCTAGCGGAATTATTATATATATACGGAGGTTTTGTCGTTCCTAATAGTTTTGTATGTGTTAAAAATTTAGCACCCTTGTTTTTTGATAATATCAAGAATGATAAGCCATTTGTGTGCGAAAAAGTAAATCACAGTGAAAATGTTGGTAATAAACTAACTCCGAAATTCTCATCAAATAACTTATTTATGGGAGCACCCAAGCGTAATGCGGTAATCAAGGAAATGGTTGATTACTTACGTAATCGAAATGCGAATCTACATCTATCCGATGAAACTATATTCTTTGATTATACTTCAAAATGGCTCGATAATGAAGTTGTGAGACATCATATTAATCGTGTAGATGGTATACATATAGGTGTAAAGACTGTCGATAAAACACCGGTTACCATTGAGAATATTATAGAAGAATATTCTGTTCAGTTTTGTGACGAACGCACGTGTGGTATTTATATTCCAGAAGATGATATGTTAAAACGAACAGCATATAACTGGTTTGTCGTTTCTCCAACACATATTCTATTGAATTCAAACATGATGATTTCGAAATATTTACGATTAGGTGTTATTGATTCTGAAGATAAACCTGTAAAAGATACTCCTTCAACCGTAACATCTATATAAATTTTGTATTTTATTTGATATATATGTATTTATATACATCAATGACTATTAAAATTGCTCATCGTGGATATTGTGGGAAATCAACCTCAAACACATTGGAATCTATAAACGATGCTATAAAATATGGGTTCGACATGATAGAATTGGATGTTCAATTAGATAGAGATAATCAAATCATATTATATCACGATATTCACTATAAAGATAAATTGATAAAAGATATGAGTTATGCTGAACTGGTTTCAAAACAACCCGGTGTAGTAACATTATCCACCATTATGAGAGTAATTGACTATAAAAAATGCAAGTTATATCTAGACTTGAAGGGGTCTAATGTGTTAGCTGCTATATTAGACCGGTATTTTTTAGAAAACGACACTGATACAAGAAATATTTGGCTCGCTAGTTTTAATATAAATCACATTCATTATTTATCAAATACTACAAAAAAATACAATCTTGGACTTATTACTTCGAATAATTACACAATGGACATTTTATCCGATATCACTAACAAATATTCTCTGTCGTTTATAGCATTTGATTGGACAATGTTAAATTATAATACAGTTCAGTTCTTGCGTAATAAAAATGTAAATGTCTTTGTTTACACTATCAGGTCTACGGATATTTTAAAATTTATAGAACCGTATAATGTGGATGGTATTGTTTCCGATATTTTACTGTAAACTGTTGTATTTTATATCTACAATTTTTAAGTAGTAATAATATTCATTCATCTTTTTTGAACAATATATAGTTATTGGTCAAAAAAATTAGATTACACATCTTTTGATCGTTTCGTGTGTGATAATGTTTTTTCTCGGACTTGTTTGTTATCAAATA
>Ga0209632_10000699_pt1 | contig 34558 bp, 63 predicted proteins | sample COG_10_FD_184754 | JGI IMG/M metagenome (GOLD analysis project Ga0209632, IMG submission 184754) | Pelagic Microbial community sample from North Sea - COGITO 998_met_10 (SPAdes) (version 2) | ecosystem: Environmental > Aquatic > Marine > Neritic zone/Coastal water | place: Helgoland, sampling... | reverse complement strand
GAATACAATCTTCGGCAAATTTTAACATAGCTTCTCTGCCAAACTTATCTTTTTCATCTACTGGTGGATTTTTATTTATTAATTCTAATTCTGCTGCGAAACAATTTTGGTAGCTTCTCTCTTCCTCTGTAAACTCATCTTGCTTAATTGTTTTTGTTTTATAAATAACATCTGCAATCATTCTCTGGACCACATTGTTAACCAGGTTTCCAAAGTTAGCTTTGTATCTAAATGCGAAAGTTCTTCTAACTTCTTGTGGGAAAGTATAACCAATTAAATTTTTTGCAAAGGGTGTACTTGTAGAACTATAAGACCAATGATCTAATCCTTCACCACCATTAAATATTGAAAATGCTTTTTTTATTTTATCTTCCATTTTTTTCCTTTTCGTTTTTTTTTAACAATTACAATGATTTTAATTAGTTGTCAACGGATAATTTTAATTATATAACGGAAAGAAAAATGTTGAAAAATAAATTAAAATATAAAAGGGTAAAAATAATTTGGGTTGATATTTGCAGCTCGAGTCAATGGTATGATGATCTAAAAGATGTTGATGATTTTAGTTATTCCTGGTGTGAAGATATTGGCTACCTATATTATAAAGATTCTAAAGTAGTTAAAATTTTTACTTCATTTACTTTTGATGGTGATAAATTATCTGTTGGTAATATTACTGCTTATCCTAGATCTGTAGTTAAAAAGATTGAGGTTTTAAAATGACATATTCTGGAATCTTCGATGAGGTTGATCTTAAAGAAGTTAAAAAACTTAAAGATGAAATTAATAAATTAAAAAAAGAAATAGATCTTCTTGAAACTCACGCAACTATAAAAGATTTTCAAATTGAAAAATTAAGAGAAAGATTAAAAAAATAATGGCTAGAGATATTTATGCTTTCAGTAATGGTAAGTATTCTGATTGGCACAGAAAATACGATGGCATTGCTTATATTGATGTAGATTCAGTTGAGTGTTGTATGTACTGTTATGAACCTCTTGCTATAATTGAGACGTGTTATGATAAAGGTCAAACCTGGAAGGCTACAACCCTTTCAAAGATCATCGCTAGTCGCTTAAATATACCCTGCTTTTTAGTATTCTATAAGGAACTGAACCACACAAGCCTAACCTTTAGAATCAAGCGTATAAAAGCGTCTCAGACGGAATTTCAGCTTATGAATGAGAATGAATGGGTAGAAATATTAAGATCTTTGCACGACCACCACAAAACACTATGTAAATCAACAAAACGAAAGGGAAAATAATGAACACATCAAGAGGATTTTTACACATAACTTATAAAATCTATCATCATATGGATATTTTAGATGGAGAAAGAAAGTCGCATTGCTTAAATGTATTCTTATCTGTGATGAAATATGCTTGGAAAAAAAATGGATACAAAGCAGATCTTAGACATGAGACAATCCATAAGGATACTGGATTATGTAGAACTACAATCAAATCTTGCCTGGAGACTTTAAACAAATTAAATATTGTTAAAGCTATTCGAGGGAGATCTGGAAAAACTTATATTGTCAATGAAGTATTTTTAAAATCTGAAAACACATATCCAGATAGCCGTAATACACCTATCTCACGCTCCCAGATAGCCGTTAAACCATCACCAGATAGCCGTTTTACGGCTACATTAGAAGAAGCATTATACATTAATAATATAAGTAATATTTTAAAGAGATTTGCAGGTGATAAGGAAAGGATTGTAGATCAACTATCTAAGCTACCTCTGGAAGAGTTAGAAAATGATAAAGCTAATGTTTATTATTGCAAACTTGCTATTGAAAGAAAAAAAGATTCTGAGGGTAAAACCTATGTATCTGGAGATAAAATTGTAGCTGCGTTAACAAACTTAAAAAACCAAAAGAAAAAAGCTAATCCTTTTTATAAGGCTAAAGTTGAATACAATAAAAGAAACAATTTAAATTGGAAAGGAGAACCAAAATAATGCCAGGTTTATTTCATAAATTCAATAAACAAATAATTAATAGGAGTTAATTTATGCCAGGCAGACCAATGAGAAAAGTATTTTGTCAAGGAAATACTAGAGCTGGGTTAAGAGTAGGTAAAAAAATACCTTGTAAAATGAAGGGTTATCTACTTGCAAATAATACATACAAGTGTAAATATCATGGCTATCAAAATGTTAAGGGATTTAAAAAAAACTACTCAGATGAAACTAGAATAAAACAACTAAAAGGATTAATTCAATTTAAAAATTATACAGATGAACAGCTCCAAAAATATTACCACGAAAAAATCAAACCAGGAATTGATAACAATAGACCAAGCAGATACAATTTGCGAGAAACTAGCAAGTGGAAAAACCCTTACAGAAATTCTAGAAGATCACAAAGTATATCCGTTCAGCTTGATGAAGTTTTATTCGTACTTAAAAAAAAATCCAGAATTAGAGATAAGAATAACTGAAGCACGGAAATACGGAGTTCAGACTTTAATTGATAAATTGCTGCAAGTATTCCAATATCAAGAATTGGAAAATCCTAATGCCATACTTTGGATTAGGGAGAAAACTAAATTTATAACTTTCTTAGCTAATAAATTAACAGATCTTTATTCTGATAATAAACCTATTAAACAAAATATTGATTCTAAAATGACTATTTCTTGGGAGAGTGATGAGGATAATATTATTGATGTATCTGAGGATATAACAGAAGTTATACCCCCAGATAATAAAGATTAACTTAAAATATCTTCGTATTTCCAATCCTCTAATGATTTATCGCTTTGAACATCTTTAGTATTACCCTCTAATATTTTGTCCAATGCTTCCTCATCATCTTTAGCATTAACATAAAATGTTTTTTGCACATTGTATTGTAATGTTATTTTTTTCATATTTTCCCTTTCTATTTTTTAATTATTTGTTTAAGAAATTTCTTTGCTTTCACTTTGTCTTTTACAAAGATAAATCTTTTTTTAATTATTGTATTTAAAAAACTTTCCAATTCTTGATTAGAAAACTTTTTAATCTTTTGTTTTGGATAGTCTATAACGTACATATTTTTCCTTTCCTATTTTTTGTTAGTGAAAGTATGGAGATAAAAACATCCATACCAATACCAAATAACCTAAAACTATATAGATCATTTAGATTTTTTTAGCTATGTAATCAAAAATGGGATCTTTAGATCCTGCTGCATAAGTGATTCTTTTTTGATATAAAACCACAGTATTATTTTTTGCATTACGCATAAATAAATTTGCTGTATCTCTTACATCATTATTATAAAACCTATCTTTTGCTAAGTAGCCTTTATGATAAGTTATTGTCTCATTAGATTGAGCAGTTTGTAGCCAAGTCTCGTAGTTGTTTGTTGTCATTGTTTTCTCCATTTGTTTTTTTATTGTTATAATTTCTTATGATTGTTTTAGCCATTACACCGTCAACACTCATAAGGTTTAAGAACAGTTCTTTAGTTAACGCTCTTAAATTTTGTTGTTGTAATTGTTTATTCATATTAAAATTATTAAAGTTGTTATTAAACTTATAGCAATTAAAATATATTTAATCGCTGCGACATAGCGTCTATGAATTACTGTATTTTTTATTATCATTTTTCACCTCTGTTTTCTTGTTGGTTTTTTTGATTTTTTTATTTTTAAAAATTAAATCAAAATTTTTTTTATAAAGATCATTTGAGGGTCTACTAATACCATCAAATTTTGTAGCCTTGTCTTTACTCATCTTTTAACCCCCTTATTTCTTTTTTAAATTGTCTCAAGGTTTGAGCGTCTGTACTTCCTATATGATGTACTACGTTAAAAAATGGGTTGATGTCGCTACTCTCCCACCCTTTTTTTTTGCTTATCTTATTGATTAAATTGATAAATTTATCCTTCCAATTTTTATTTTTCATTGATTAACCTCTTTATTTTTATTAATGTTTTTTTCTGTCGCTCTATTATTTGAGCCGTTTGAATATCAACTACATTTTTTTGAAATTTTTCTAAATTCAAAGATCTCAAAAAATGATCGATATGCATATCTCCTATTTTAATATTAACACCTTTAGATTTTGAATATCTATAAGTTGTTTCAAGTGTTTCCATTGTATCGCTTGCTATCGCTCTGTTATCTATTACGGCTTGTATCTTTACAAGTTCCATTAGTGTCGCCATTGTTTACCCTTTCTTTTTTATTGTTATTTTAAATCAACTACAAATCCAGACGTGTCTCTATCTAGTTTTCCAGTTTTTTTGTTAAGACTTAATTTTTCTTTTAATCCTACAACTACGTTAGCTTCATCAAGAAACCTTAAATCATGTTCATCCCCAGTAATAACCTTAAAACCTTTATAAGTCTCTGGTAGTTCCTTTCTAAAAACTACGGCTACGTTTCCCCCTGCTTTTAAAACTTGAGTTGATTGAAAATCGTTAGCTTCATTTCTTGAGAATGTTAAATGATAATTTTTTGGCATATCACCTTTAAGATATTTAATCATTCTTTTAAAATGCTTTGTGTAGTCATAAAATTGAACATTAGGAAACAATTCAAATATTTTGTGATTTTCCCACATAATATCTGAAGTTGTGTTTAATCTTATAACTGGTTTAAGATCATATTTTTTACATAAAATTTCATGATTTCTAATTTCTCTTGTGATCATACTTAAAAATTTTGCTCTATCTTTAAAATATAATAAAGTTCTATTAACCCTACCTAGTGTTTTTTGTGGCATAAAAACTGGATTGCCTGCTTCATGTAAACAAGCATTTGCACAACCTTCAGATTTACTGGCACAAGTTTCATATCCAGATATTTTTGAAGGTGCTAAATTTAATCTTTTAATCCAATATTTTTTTAAATCTTCATCTTTTAGATTTTTATCTAATTTTGGGTTTCCACTTGTAAACATTATTTTTGTTAAATCTTTATAAGTAGGCTTTGTTTTTTGTACTGTCATATTTTCCCTTTTTTTTGTTTTTTTTAATTATATTAGTTTTATTGGTATTTCTTTAAAGTTGCTAAATTGTCGCACCTATTTACCAAATATTAAAGTTATTATTATTGCTAATACTAAAGCCAAATAAAGATGTTCCATTTTTTACCCTTTCTTACTGTTGCGTTAATCTATAAAACTTTTTGCCACATCTAAAGCAAATAATAAAAAGCAACCGAAGGTTAATATTAAACCTAATGATTGCTTACTTGGATCAGTTGCCAGGATAATTATACCTAGAACTGAACATAATAATAATAAAACCCATTTAATAACTGTAAGCATTATAAGTCAGTACCTTTCTTTAATTGATTATTATAAATTACTTGATCTTCTAACTCATTAAATTTTTTGTGAAATTCATCACTAAAATTTGATGGACAATTATCCTCTTTAAAAAGCACAAATTCCATTGGTGAATTATCTTTTTCAAGTTTTTTCAATAAGTGTTTTTCATTATAACTCAATGACATTATTTTACCCCCTTATCATTTTTTGCTTTTTGGATTATATCAACTAATTTTCCCAAAGTTGAAACTTGCATTTTCATTTCTTTTTTGCCTTCATCAGTTAATTTAGAATATAAATCTAAATATAAAGGCAATTGAGTTTCCCATTTTCCAAAGTCATTAAGATTGATTGTTTTTTTATTTGTTTTTGTAGTCATATTTTCCCTTTTTTGTTTAAGTTGTCTTTAAAAAACAAGTTATAGATATAATTGAAAATTAGAACATGACAAGTTGACGCATCAAATAGATTAGAATAGTTCTAAAGTATTATTGAATGAGTGAGATAGATATTATAGAGAGATAAGTATAGAGAGATAAATATAGAGAGATAAGTATACTAAAAAGAAACACACTCAACCTGGAATTTTTTATGCGATATAAAGAACGGAAACAATAAGACGGTTAATTAAAAGAATAGACCATACTAAAAGATTTTTTTTTATTAGTATTGATAGTCTGGAATTATCGTTAGTAATATTTATTGAATAAACCTACAAAAAAAAAAGATTTTTGAAATATAGAGAGGGGGTACACCCCAGAAAATGGCGTGCGATATACATATCATTATACATGGGATTTGCTAACAGACACACACAGACACCCTGCACCAGTTATACAAACCTTTTCCAAAAATTATTTTTTAGTTGTTTTAAAAACCGAATATACTACATCTAGTATATGGATGATTTAGATAGTAATAGCTTTGATTGTATTGCTTTTATTGATGAGAAGAATAATAACTTAACAATAAAGTTTATTGGTATACCTAATAAACAAGCTGCAGAACTATTTACAGATTATGTCATGATGACATTAGGAGTTGATTACCATCCTTTAAGCGAGACCACTCGTTCCAAAATGATACATTAACAGATGAACATTAAGATTCCTTATACTCCTAGAAAACATCAGAACTATCTACATCAACAGATTAACAAACATAGATGGAGTGTGCTAGTTTGTCACAGAAGGTTTGGCAAAACAGTATGCATGATAAACCATCTTATTAAATCAGCATTAATGTGCAAACATAAGAATCCTAGATTTGCTTATATTGCACCCACCTTTAAACAAGCGAAGTCAATCGCTTGGGATTACATGAAACAGTTTACTGCAAAAATCCCAGCAACAAAGTTCAATGAAACAGAACTAAGAGTAGATCTGCCAAATGGTGCAAGAATAACATTACTAGGAGCTGAGAACTCAGATGGGTTAAGAGGTATATACCTGGATGGTTGTGTGATTGATGAATACGCAAACATTGAAGGAAAACTATTTGCAGAGATAATTAGACCAGCTCTATCTGACAGAAAAGGTTACTGTGTATTTATTGGTACACCTGCTGGAATGAACAATAACTTTTATGATCTATACCAACACGCTAATGGAGCAGATGATTGGTTTAACTATAAAGCTAAAGCAAGTGATACAAAGATTGTAGATCCAGAAGAATTAGAAAAAGCAAGAGAAGTTATGGGTGAGAAGAAGTACCTACAGGAATTTGAGTGTGATTGGATTGCCAACATTGAAGGTGCGATCTATGGAGATGAAGTCGCTAAGTTAGATGATAAGAATCAACTAGCTAGAGTTCCCTACGATCCTACTTTGCCTGTCTCAACTGCATGGGATCTCGGTGTCGCAGACCACAGTAGTATTATATTCTTTCAGCAAAAAGGAACAGCAATACAGATAATAGATTACCATGAAGAACGTGGTCATGGATTACCACACTATATTCAGTTGCTAAACGAAAAACCATACGTTTACAAGGAGCATTACGCACCACATGATATTGAAGTACAGGAGTTTGGCAATGGCAAGACTAGACGTGAGATAGCCTACCAATTAGGGGTGCGTTTCAAAGTTGTGCCGAAGCTACCAGTAGAGGAAGGAATCCACGCAGTAACTATGTTGCTCAACCGATGTTGGATAGATACAGACCATTGCAAAAGTTTAATAGATGCGTTAAGACATTACCATAGGAAGTACATCGACAAAAATAGAATGTTCAGATCGAAACCTGTACACGATTGGAGTAGTCATGCCTGCGATGCAATGAGGTATCTAGCAGTAGGGTTACAAGAATTAAATACTAGACAAAACGCTCCACAAAGTGTAGCAGATAATGATTATAGGATTATTTAATTATGGGATCAATTTTAAAACCAAAAATGCCAGAATTACCACCTGTGCAACCATTAGAAGAACCACCTTCAACAGAACTATCTGAAGCTGAACAAAAAAAATTAGACGCAGAGTTTGCTGCTAAAGAAAGAAAAAGAAAAGGTAGAAAATCAACAATCAAAACTTCTCCACTAATTGCTATGGAAGAAGCAGACGTAGAGAAGAAAACATTACTAGGATAATACTATGTTAGATAAAATTAAAAAAGCATTTAGCAAAACAAAAAAAGAAGTTAAGTCAGAATTTAAGAAGCAAGTAAACACTTCTATTGAGATTGCAAAAGAAGTTAAGTCAGAAGTTAAATCTGAAACTCAATCTGAAACTAAATCTTCTTTAACATTTGGAAAATAATTATGGGTAGCAATAATGCTTCTAGTGGTGGTGGATCAAATAGATATGAACCACCAAAAAAAAATATAGTTCAAAAAATTTTTGAAGCATCTCCAACAGTTAAAGTGGTTAAAGCTATTACTAAAAATATAAAAGAAACTAAACAAAAAAAAGATATGCAAACTGCTTTAGATTATGAGGGTGCTGCTTATAAAACTAAAAGAGGTAGCACTTATGTTACTAACGAAAGTGGTGGTAATGACAACAATAGTAATCAAGTTGTTCAAGCTCCAGTAGTTACAAAAGTTAATGGTCCAACAACAGCAGAAGTTTCTCAAGTTGTACCAGAAATTACATCAGAAGAAGCAAGAGCATCAGCAAATGAATTAATTTTAAAAAAAAGAAGAGGGAGAGGAAGATCTTTAAATATGTTGCAAACTTCATCACAAGGTTTAAGTAATGAAGGTTTAACTTTAAGTAATAAAACTTTATTAGGATAATATGCAAACAGATTTAGCAAAACAATTATTAAAAAGATTTGACAGATTAAAATCTAACAGACAGAATTGGGAAAGTCATTGGCAAGAAGTTGCAGACTATATGCAACCAAGAAAAGCTGATGTAACTAAAACAAGATCTAAAGGTGATAAAAGAACAGAACTTATTTTTGATAGTTCACCACTACAAGCAGTAGAGTTACTTGCTTCTTCACTTCATGGTATGTTAACGAACCCTTCTACAACTTGGTTCTCATTAAGATTTAAAGGTGGAGAATTTGAAGATAATGATGAAGCTAAAGCCTGGTTAGAAGATGCTACAGAAGTTATGTACACAGCTTTTAATAAGTCTAACTTCCAACAAGAAATATTTGAACTGTACCATGATCTAATTACATTTGGTACTGCAGCAATGTTTATTGAAGATGATGAAGAAGATACTTTAAAATTTTCTACAAGACATATTAATGAAATGTATATTTCAGAAAATGATAAAGGTAGAATAGATACTATCTTTAGAAAATTTAGATTAACAGCTAGAGCTGCAATACAAAAATTTGGTGCTAATGTTTCTGATAATATTGTAACTGTAAATAGAAAAGATCCATATGAAGAAATAGAAATACTTCACGCAATATATCCAAGATCTGATTTTAATCCTAAGAAACAAGATAAAGCTAATATGCCTTTTGAATCTGTTTACCTAGAAGCAGGAACAGGTGATGAATTATCTGTATCTGGATTTAAAGAATTTCCTTTTGTAGTACCAAGATACTTAAAAGCATCACACGAAATTTATGGTAGATCTCCAGCAATGACAGCTTTGCCAGACGTTAAGATGCTAAATGAAATGTCTAAGACTACAATCAAGTCTGCACAGAAACAAGTTGATCCACCTTTACTTGTTCCAGATGATGGATTTATTTTACCAGTAAGAACAGTTCCTGGTGGATTAAATTTCTACAGAGCAGGAACTAGAGATAGAATTGAAACTTTAAACATTGGTGCGAACACTCCATTAGGTTTAAATATGGAAGAGCAAAGAAGAGATTCAATTAGAAACGCTTTCTATGTAAACCAATTACAAATGCAGAATGGTCCACAAATGACAGCTACAGAAGTTATTCAACGTAATGAAGAGAAGATGAGATTACTTGGTCCAGTTCTTGGTAGACTTCAATCTGAATTATTAAAACCATTAATTGATAGAGCCTTTGCAATTATTTTAAGAAAAAATATGTTTAGACCTGCACCAGAAGAATTATCTGGTCAAGATATAGAAATTGAATATGTATCTCCACTAGCTAAAGCACAAAAGTCAAATGAACTACAATCTATTATGAGAGGTATAGAAATACTAGGATCACTTGCAAATGTTGCTCCAGTATTCGATCATGTTAATATGGATAAACTTGTTAAACATTTAATGGATGTTGTAGGTGTTCCACAAAAAGTTTTAAAATCTGCAAGTGAAGTTCAAGCTACCAGAGAAGAAAAACAACAACAAGAACAAGAAGCACAACAAATGGCACAGATGCAACAAGTAGCACAAGCTGGTGGACAAATAGCACCTTTGGCAAAAGCATTACCAGAAGAAGCACAAGCACTAGCTAATGCTGAAGTTGAAGAATAATAAAAAAACAAAAGGATAGATATGCAAGATGAGAAAGCAGTACACGCTTATATAAAAAAACTACAAGAAAATTATAAACATATTTTTACATCAGATGAAGGTAAGGAAGTTTTATCTGATTTAGAAAAAAGATGTCATTATCATTCTACTACCAATGTTAAAGGTGATAGTCATGAGAGTGCATATATGGAGGGTCAACGAAGCATCCTTCTATTTATTAAACAAATGCTTCAAACAAATAAGGATAAATAAATATGTCAGAAGAACAGACAACTCAAACAACTGAGCCTGTAGCAGAGACAACACAAACTACAGAACCAGTTGCACCAACTATAGCAACAACAAATAATTCAACACCTTCAACTTGGAAAGATTCAATTTCACAAGAGTTTAGAGAAGATCCAAACATTTCTAAATTTACTGAAATAGATGCGTTAGCTAAAAGTTATATCAACGCAACTAGAATGATTGGTCAAGATAAAGTTGCTGTACCAAATCAAAACTCAACAGATGATCAATGGAATGAAGTATATTCTAAATTAGGTAGACCAGAATCTCCAGATCAATATAAACTAGATGTAAAATCTGAAGTAGTTCCATTAGATGAAGGTACAATTAAATCGTTTGCAGAGAATGCTCACCAACTTGGTTTAAATAATAAACAGGCTCAAGGTATCTTGGAGTATTATAAAAACTCTATGGAAGGCTCTGCACAACAAGCACAAATTGATACAGAAACTGCACAAGCAAATGCAGAAGCTGAACTTCGAAAAGAATGGGGTAGATCTTTTGATGAAAATATTAAAAAAGCTGGAGCAGTTGCTAAAGCAAATATGAATCCAGAAATTTTAGATATGCAATTAAAAGATGGTACTCGTTTAGGAGATCATCCTGCAGTTATTAAAGGTTTTGCAAACATTGCTAATCTTATGTCTGAAGATAAAATGATTGGAACTGGAGAAGATAATTCAACATCTGGAAGAGACTACCAAAGTGAGATTAATTCTCTTGTTAATGATAAAGATGGTCCATATTGGAATAAAGCTCACCCAGAACATGACAAGGTAGTTCAACAAGTATTTACTTTGAGAACAATGATGAATGGATAAAGAAGAGATAAGATTAGAAATATTAAGAATGGTATTGGAAAGTGGATCAGAAAAAATAAAATCTGATCCCTTGCCAAGCTGTGAAAAATATTATACATGGGTTTCTAAGGCGAGTGAAAATTCGCCTAAGAAAAGTAAGACAATTCGAAAGAACCTTACTGACAACAAGGAATAGACTTGTAGTCTAAAAGACTTTAAATCCAAGAGAAGCCAGAATTTCTGAGAACGTCTCTGTTTTGTTTTAACATTAACTTAACAATAATAGGAGACATAATATGTCAACTGAAATAACAAAAGCATTTGTAGAACAATATAGTTCAAACATACAAATGTTATCACAACAAAAAGGTTCTCTTCTTAGAGATAAAGTAAGATTAGAATCTGTAACTGGTAAGAACGCATTCTTCGATCAAATCGGAAGCGTTACTGCTACAGTAAGAACAACTAGACACTCTGACACTCCACAAGCAGATACTCCTCACTCAAGAAGAAGAGTTAGCTTGGTAGACTACGAGTTTGCAGACTTAGTTGATGATCTAGATAAAGTAAGAATGTTAGTAGATCCTACTTCTAGCTATGCACAAGCTGCTGCTTATGCAATGGGTAGAGCAATGGATGATGCTATCATAGCTGCTGCAATCGGTTCATCTGACACAGGTGTTGCTGGTGGTACTGCTGTTGCATTACCTGCTGGTCAAAAAATCGTTGAAGCTGGAACTGCTGGTTTAACTATCGCTAAATTAAGAGAAGCGAAAGAAATCATAGATCTAGCTGACGTTGATCCTTCACTACCGAGACACATCATTGTATCTCCAAAACAGATCTCTGATCTATTAGGAACTACTGAAGTGACTTCAAGTGATTTCAACACAGTAAAAGCATTAGCATCTGGTGATGTTAATTCTTTCTTAGGTTTCAACTTCTGTGTAACTAACAGACTAGCTATTGCTTCAAGCAAAAGAAAATGTATCGCTTTCGTATCTGATGGTGTTGCATTAGCTGTTGGTAAAGATTCTACTGCTAGAATCGATGAGAGATCTGATAAAGGCTACGCAACTCAAGTTTACTATTCTGCTGCATTCGGTGCGACTAGAATGGAAGAAGCTAAAGTTGTAGAAGTACAGGCTCACGAAGCATAGTAAATAAATTTTAGGGGGTGGAAGCGAGAGTGAAAACCCCCTAGAGTGCATGATAAAAGAAACAAAAACTTTAGAAGCTGTAGTACATTTAAAGAAAGGTAATTATATTTACAGATACGTTTTAGTAGACAGGTTTCAACATGATGGTAAAAATCATTATGGTTTTGACAAAAAACAAGGTAAGACAATAGAAGAAATTTTTGCTTTAAAAAAAGATAGACAAATAAGACGCAAGTATATAATAAGGAAGTAATATGGCATCAGTAGTAGACATTTGTAATGGAGCATTAAATCAACTAGGTGCGTCAACTATACTTACACTTACAGAAGATTCAAAGAACGCAAGACTTTGCAACGCAAGATACACACAAGTTAGAGATAGTTTATTTAGATCTCATCTTTGGAATTGTTTAACCAAAAGAGTTGAACTTGCAAAAGATACTGAAGTTCCTTCTTGGGGTTTTTCATATCAGTTTACATTACCTGCAGATTGTTTGAGAGTAGTTACAATTTTAAATTATGATTACGATTATAAGGTTGAAGGTAGAAAAATTTTAGCAAATCATGGTACATTAAAAATTCAATACATAGCTAGAATAGAAGATCCTAATCAGTATGATGAATTATTAAGAGAAACTATTTCAGCATCATTAGCAGCAGATATTGCTTATGCTGTAACTTCATCTAATCCGACTACACAAAATATGTATAATTTATTTCAAGACAAATTAAGAGAAGCAAGATTCGTAGATGCAACTGAGGGTCAAAGTACAAATCCAGATAATGGTCAATCAGATGTTATTGGATCTTCTTCGTTCATAAACTCAAGGTACTAACCTATGGGTAGAGTTGCTGTTCAATTAACCAATTTTACTGGTGGAGAATTATCACCAAGATTAGATGGTAGAAATGATTTAGCCAAATATAATTCTGGATGTAAAACTTTAGAGAACATGATTGTATATCCACATGGTTCGGCATCAAGAAGATCTGGCACACAGTTTGTTGCAGAAGTAAAAGATAGCACAAAAAAAACTAGATTAATTTCTTTTGAATTTTCAACAGTACAAACTTACATTCTTGAGTTTGGAGATCAATACATTAGATTTTATAAAGACAATGGTCAAATATTATCTGGTGGTTCAGCTTATGAAATAGCTTCACCTTATTTAGAAGCAGAACTATTTGATATTAAGTTTGCTCAATCTGCAGACACCATGTATCTGTGTCATCCTAATCACCACCCTAGAAAACTAACTAGATCTGGTCATACTAACTGGACATTAACTAATGACGTTATAATTAATGGACCATTCATGGATCACAATGTAGAATTAACTACTTTAACTCCATCACATAAAGTTGTTGGTCAAACTACAACTGTTACTGCAAGTGCTGTAACAGGCATTAATAGTGGTCAAGGATTTTTATCCACAGATGTTGGTAGACTACTTCACATTAAAGATGGTCATTTAAAAATAACAAGTGTTACTTCTACTACTGTTGTAGTTGGAACTGTTATTGTTGATTTAGGAATTACTACTCCTGTTACAGACTTTGCACTAGGATCATTTAGTGATACTACAGGTTATCCTGCTTGTGTTACTTTCTTTGAACAAAGACTAGTATTTGCAGGAACTACTGCTCAACCTCAAACTTTATTCTTTTCAAGATCAGCAGACTACGAAAACTTTGATGATCAATATCACCAAACTGTAGCTGATGATGATGCTATTGTTTATACAATCGCTTCTAACCAAGTTAATGCAATTAGATTCTTAACAGCAACTAGAACATTAATTATAGGTACAGCAGGGGGTGAGTTTGCAGTTAATGGTGGTGGTACAGGCGAAGCTATTACTCCAACAAATATTTTAATTAACAAACAATCAAATCATGGTGCAGCAAATGTAGATGGTATTGCTGTAGGTAATGCAACATTATTTTTACAACGTGCTAAAAGAAAAATTAGAGAACTAGCTTACAACTTTGATGTTGATGGTTATGTTGCTCCAGACTTAACAATCCTTGCCGAACACGTTACTGAATCTGGTATTACACAAATGGCATACCAGGAAGAACCTAATAGTATTGTATGGTGTGTTAGAACTGATGGTCAACTTTTAGGTTTTACTTATCAAAGAGAACAACAAGTTACTGCTTGGCACAGACATATATTTGGTGGATCATTTGGTAGTGGTAACGCAGTATGCGAAAGTGTTGAAGTATTACCAACAGATAATTCTGAATATCAAGTTTGGGTTATAGTTAAAAGAACTATTGATGGTGCAACAAAAAGATATGTAGAGTATTTACACAATCAAGACTTTGATGAAACAGATGATACTTCATTTAATTATTTAGATTCTCAATTAGCTTATGATGGATCTGCAACAACAACTATATCTGGCTTAGATCATTTAGAAGGTGAAGAAGTTTCTATACTTGCAGATGGTGCAACTCATCCAAATAAAACTGTAAGCTCTGGTGCAATTACTTTAGATAGATTTTCAACTAAAGTTAAAGTTGGTTTACCTTATGTTTCATTATTACAAACAATGAGAATAGATGCTGGATCGCAAAATGGTACATCACAAAGTAAGACTAAAAGAATTTATGAAATCACTGCTAGACTTTACGAAAGTATTGGTATTGAGATTGGTCCAGATCTAGACAACATGGAACGAATACCATTTAGATCTTCAGCTAACTTAATGGATAGTGGAGTTAATGTATTTACTGGGGATAAAGATGTAGAGTTTAGAGGTAACTATGAAACAGATGGTTTTATAGTTGTTAGACAAACACAACCCTTACCTTTGACTATATTGTCATTATATCCTAAACTTCAAACAAACGATGGATAGAATATTAAATATTGTTAAATATAAAGGTGAACATGGTGAATTTATAATGAAACAACAAATGAATCATGTATTGATGGATAAAGATATGGAATTTGAAGGAGACGCAAAAAACTTGGTACAAGATAATTTAGCATTTACAGGTATGATTGATGGTAAACCTATCTTTGCTGCAGGCATGAAAATTATTTGGAATGGTGTTGCAGAAGGTTGGGTGTTGGCTACTAAAGATACTTTAGATCATCCTTTACTTGTAGCAAGAGCAATTAAAAAAGGTTTTGCAAAAACTGCTAAAGAAAATAATATCAATAGAGTTCAAACTGCTATAAGAGCTGACTATACAACTGGTTTAAAATTTGCTAAATGGTTAGGATTAGAGGAAGAAGGATTAATGAAAAAATTTGGTTTTGATGGTTCAGATCAATATATGTATGCGAGGTTATTCTAATGGGATGGGTCGCACCAGTAGCTGCAGCAACTTCTGCAGTATTATCAGTATCAGCAGCACAACAAGCATCTGCTAATGGACAATTTAATAAACAAGTTGCAGAAAGAAATGCTAAGTTAAAAATTCAAGAAGCAGAAGCTATACAAGCTAAAAAAGAATTAGACTTAGCAAAATTTGATGAAAAATTTAGACAGTTTGAAGGATCAACTGTTGTAGCTATTTCTACAAGTGGTGCAGAGTTAAGTGGTTCTGGTATGAGAGTTATGAGAAGTAATGCAGAGCAAGCTGAATTAGAAAAAAATGTTATAGATTATAATGCAGAAGTTGGTAAGGCAAGAGCATTTGAACAAGCAAACTTCTCTAAAATTCAAGGCGATATTGCAATGAATAATGCTAGACAACAATCTATTGGTTATTACTCTCAAGCAGGAACAAGTTTACTAAAGGCTTTTGGATAATATGCCTAAGATACCTACATTTACATCTGGACAAACTCAAATGACAACACAGAGTACAGGTGTTGCATCTAATCTTCAAATTGATCCAAGATCATCTGTAGCAGCATCTTTATTGCCAGCAGTAGATGCTGTAACAACTTATGCAGTTAAAAAAAGAGACGCTACTGAAAAACTAGAAGCACAAAAAGTTATATTAGAATTAAAAGCTGAATCAGATAAACTTAAACATTCTCAAAAAGATAACATTAATGAAGATGATGCTATCAATACTTTTAAGACACAGTTTGAACCAATAGTAAATAAAACTGTTAGTGGAATAAAAAATAAAAGAGTTAAAAAATTAATTCAAGATGGAATGATTTTAGAGAATGCTGAAAATATTTACACTTTAAAAACACAATCATTCAAAGCATTTGAAGCAGAAAGTATTAAAATTTATAATGATACTCAAGCATCTAATATTGGTAAATATAAAACTTCAGATAATCAACAACAAAAAGATATTTATAAAAATGAAATGATTAGAGCAGCAGAAACTTACAATGATGCTCATCAATTAGGAGAAAATGATTTAAAGAAAAGAATTGATAATATTAATAATGCTTTATTTCTTACAGATTCTGAAGATCTTATTGGTACTGATGGTGGTGTAGAAGCAATTAAAAAACTTGATACTGGAGATATGAAACTAAATAACGAAACATTTAGTGAATCAATGTATAAATTATATTCAGATAAAATTGAATCTTTAACTGTTAAAGGTGATCCAAATGCTGATTATGATCAAGCACAAGAATTATTAGTTGAATTAGAAAAATTTGAAAGATCTAATGGAACTAAAGTTATTGATGGTGTTAGAGAGAAAAAGTTTGCTGATTTAAAAACTAAAATATTAACTGAATCTATTACCCATGATGATCTAATGTTTCAAATTGTTCAAGGTAAAGAAGTAACAGAATATAAAGAAGCTCAATCAAAAGCATTAAGTGGAGCATTTTACAATCCTATGATTTTAGAAAAAAGTGGTGCTACTGCAAAAGCATTATCTAATGAAGCAATTGCAGAATATGAAACTAGATATGATTCTTGGTTGAATGCTAATCAACAAGCATCATCATTTGAAAAAAAACAATTTGCTTTAGAATTAAATTTAATGTTGGTAGATAAATATACTGAAGTAGATTTAGAACAATTAACAACATTTAATTTAGAAAAAAATAAATTTAATATTAATAGAGAATTAAATGAAGTTGAACTTGCTGCTTCTACATATTATGCTAATCCAGAAAATCCAAATACGTTGAAATCTTTAGCTAAACTAAATGGTTATGTTGATAAGAAAGGTAAACCAGATGTTAATGGTTTTTTAAATTTTTACCTACCACTTATAAAAAGCAGACAAAATTCTGGGAGTTAATAAGTTATGACAGAACTTTCTCAAGAAGCTAAAGATATTCTTCAATCAATTAGAGAATCTAACGAAGTAATTAAACCTGTTAACTCTGGTTTAGTTAAAGAACCAAATGAAGATGATATTGGATTTTGGAAAACTTTAGGAGATATGGCATTAGCTGTACCTAAAGGAGTTGTTAATGCAGTAGAAGAAGGGGGTGATTTTTCAGATGAAAATATTGTTAATGCAGGTGGAATAGAAGTTAATAAATTACAAGCATTAACACTAGTCAATCCTATTCTTGCAAAAAAATATTATGAAGAAACTAAATCAACTTTTAGAGATTTTATACCTAGATATGTTCCACCTTCTGCGTGGAAATCAAAAGATAGAAGAATAGCAACTTTTTCAAAACCAGAAACTATGGCAGGTAATATGACAGAAAGTGTGTCAAGATTCCTTACAGGCTTTTATGGACCAAACAAATTTTTAAAAGGAGTAGGTTTAACAGGTGGTTTTGTTAAAACAGGAATAAGAGGAATGACAGCAGGAGCTGTTGCCGATCTTACTGTATTTGATCCAGATGAAGGAAGATTATCAGATATGTTAGTTGAGTTTAATTCTCCTTTACTAAATAATGCTGTTACTCAATATCTTGCAACAGATGAAGATGATACTGAAATGGAAGGAAGGTTAAAAAATGTTTTAGAAGGAATTGTTATTGGTGGACCATTAGAAATTTTAATGGGTATTAAAGCATTTAAAAGACAAAAAGCAACTCAAAATATTTCAGAAAAAAATAAAATTCATAAAGAGTATGGTGCTGCTATTAAGAGTTTACAAGAAGCCAAAAAGAAACAAAAACTAAAACCTATTGATGTTGGTGTTAGGGTTGTAGCTGATGATAGAGGTAATGTTGGTACCGTATTAAGTATGGAGAGAGGTGCTATAAAAGTTGAGTTTATTTCTAAAGAAGGTTTAAGAGCAACTAAAACATTTAAAAAATCAGAATTAAAATCAATAGATAAAACTCCATTAAAATTAGATCCTATTGTTAAAAAGAAAATAGCAGAAGGTAACGCAGCTATTATAAATGTAGAACAAGCTATTAAGGATATTGAAATATCCAAAGCAAATGCAAGAGCAGATTCAGAATCTTTTATGAGTAAAATTTTAAATGTAAAATCATTTAAAAATGCTAACCAAGTTTTAAAAACTATTGATGACTTGTCTGATTTGTTTGATGAACAAGCTAAAGAGTTTTTAACTAATGATGTTTTAAGAAATGATGTTGCCGACGAACTTGCAACAATAATGGCTAGAGATAAATCTGAAGTATTAAGAGCATTACCTAAAGAAGCTGCTAGAGCAAAAGAAGCTGTTATTAGAATGTTAGCAACTAAAAAAGTAATACAAGAAATTGCTATAGATGCTAAAAATTCTGGTGAAAAATATTTAAAAGAGTTTGGTGATGATGCCACTAAGTGGAGCAAAGAAGCTAAAACAGAAATTGCTTTAAGATCTGCAATCTTGCGAGACACTCTTTATTATTTAAAAGAACAAATTAGAGGAGCAGCTAGAGTTACTCAAGCAGGTAATATTCCTGTGTCAGCTTCAAAAGGAAATGTATTAGAAGTAGAAAAAATGGCAGACATAGTTAAAAGATTTTCTGGAGATCCTGTTACTATTTCAAAACAATGGAGAGATGGAAATATACAAACTGTTATTGAAACTTCTGGTAAAACAAAAGGTCATAAAGCAGTAGAAGTATTTAACTCATTATATATTAACTCACTTCTTTCTGGAATTTACACAAATGCTTTAAACATGAAATCTGGATTGTATGAAGCAATTATTAGACCACTAGAACAAATTGCAGGTGGTGCAATTAGAGCTGATGGTAGATCCATTCGTTTAGGTTTTGCTCAATATCAAGGAATGATTATGACTATGGGTGACACAATAAGAGCAACAGGTTTAGCAATAAGACAAGGTGATGCTATTCTCGATCCTCTTTCAAGAACTCAAGATAACTTAACTATTGTTGGTGGAAAAGCACAAAGAGCCATTAGTGGATCTAATCTTGGATTTAATGGTGCAGCAGGAACTGCTATTGATTGGGTTGGTAATATACTTGAGTTTCCATCAAGACTACTAATGACAGGTGATGAATTTTTAAAACAAGCAAACTATCGTGGAAGATTATTTCAAAATGCTCTTGATAATACTATGGAGAGAGGTTTAAAACTTTCATCTAAAGAAGGTAAAGAAAATATAGATAAAATTTTTAAAGATGGATTTGATGCTAATGGTGCAGCAAATGTTAAAGACAATCCTTTTAATAAAGAAGCATTAGATTATGCAAGAGAATCTACTTATACAAATGATTTAAGAGGTGGTTCTCATCTGAACTGGGGTAGTGCATTACAAAATATGTTAAATAAAAATCCAGAGTTTAGATTCTTAGCACCTTTTATTAGAACACCTACTAATCTTTGGAGACACTTTAGTAATCGTATTCCAGGATTAGGATTATTTACAAAACAAAATATGGATCTTTGGAAGTCTGGAGATAGAAGAGCAAGAGCAGAAGTTTTAGGTAGACAAATGTTAGGAATATCTGCAGCATTCTATGGTTACCACTTAGCAACAGAAACTATTACAGATAAAAATGGAAAAGGTTTTCCAAAATTAACTGGTAATGGACCATCTAACTTTCAGATTAAAAAAGCATGGATGGCTCTTGGATGGCAACCTTATTCTATAGGTTATAAAAAAGAAGATGGTTCAATAGGTTATAAGCAATATAATAGAATGGATCCTAGATTTTATATTTTAGGGATTATTGCAGACTTAAAAGAAAATTCACAGAATATTAATGATGAACAAAAACAAGATATGTTTACTTCTGCTGCTATATCTGTTTTTAAAAACGCAACTAACAAAACTTATTTAAGAGGTATCTCTGATGCAATGGAATTATTATCAACTGATTCTCCTAATAAGTTCTCAAAATTTTTTGGTGGTGTAGTTGGAAATGCTATTCCTTATGCTTCATTAAGAAATCAAGGTATACCATATATATTAGAACCAGATGAAAATGCTTATGAGATAAGAGGATTTGTAGATTCAATTAAAAACAGAGCAGGAATGAAAGAAGATTTAGAACCTAAAAGAGATTTTTTAACTGGTGAACCTATTGTTAAAACACCTAATAGTTTATATTTAAATCCAGATGGAATCTTATCTTACTCATCTATATTTCAAGGATTTAGTTTAGTTGGTAGAGAAACAGAGGTTAAAGATAATCCTGTTTTATTTGAAGTTGCTAGACTTAAAATACCCATGACAGAACCTGCTAAAATTAAATTTAAAACAGTAGATTTAACTGAATATAAAATGGATGGTCAATCAGCTTATAATTTTATGCTTGAGAGAATAGGTAAAACTACCAATAGTAGAGGAGAAACATTAATGATGAGATTAGATAGACAGTTTAAAAGTTATTCTTATCTTAAACTTCAAGAAGGTGATGTTAATTATGATGGTGGTAAAGAATATCAGATTAAAAAAATTATAGAAAACTATAAAAAGAGAGCCGAAAGAGATATGCTTATAAAATATAAAGATGTTGCTAATGCAATTAATGATGCTAAAAAGACTAAATTCAGTAAAAGAAAAAAGAAAACATCTATGGATGAAGCAGATATTAATAGACTTTTACCATAATATAATGTTGATTATTAAGTTAAATATAGATAAAGAGAAAGCAGTATGACAATATCTTCAACTACAGTAAAAAATTCCTACTCTGGTAATGGTACTTTAGATACCTTTAACTATACTTTTAAAATTTTTGTAGACGCAGATATTCAAGTTATTATTAGAGATGCTTCAGCTACTGAAACAGTTAAGACATTAACTACTCACTACACAGTTACAGGTGCAGGTTCTGCTTCTGGTGGAACTATTGTATTCACAGCAGGTAACATTCCAAGTGCTACAGAAACAGTTGTTATAAGAAGAGCATCACCACAAACTCAAGCAATCGATTATATTGCAAACGATCCATTCCCTGCTGAATCTCACGAAGAAGGATTAGATAGATCTATGATGGCAATTCAACAGTTGCAAGAAGAAATAGATAGATCAATTAAATTATCAAGAACAAACACAATGACTTCAACCGAGTTTGCTGTAGGTTCAACTGATAGAGCTGGTAAAATTTTTGGATTTGATGACAATGGTGAATTAGTTGTATCGCAAGAACTAGGAACTTTTAAAGGTGATTGGTCTGCATCAACTACTTATGCTGCTAGAGATATTGTAAAAGACACATCAACAAATAATATATTTTTATGTAATACTGGTCACACATCATCTGGTGTTGAACCTCTAACAACTAATACAGATAGTGCTAAATGGGATTTATTGGTAGACGCAGCTAGTGCTACAACAAGTGCTACGAATGCTGCTAACTCAGCAACTGCTGCAGCAACATCAGCAACCAATGCAGCAACTTCTGAAACTAATGCAGCAACTAGTGAGACAAATGCAGCTACTTCAGCAACTAATGCAGCTAATAGTTTTGACAGTTTTGATGACAGATTTTTAGGAACTAAAGCAAGTGATCCAACTTTAGACAATGATGGTAATGCTCTTGTTGAAGGTGCGATGTACTACAATTCTACAGACAATGATATTAGATTTTACAATGGTTCAACTTGGGATGCTCCTGCTACACAAGCTGCAACGAGTGCAACTGCTTCGGCTGGTTCTGCTACTGCATCTGCTACTTCAGCTACTGCATCTTCAAACTCTGCTACAGCATCTGCGACATCTGCTACCAATGCTGCAACTAGTGAGACTAATGCTGGAACAAGCGAAACTAATGCTGCATCATCTGCTAGTGCTGCTTCAACGTCTGCTTCAAACGCATCAACGTCTGAGACTAATGCTGCTACATCTGCAAGTACAGCAACTACTCAAGCTACTAATGCTGCTACATCGGCTACTGCTGCTCAAACTGCTCAAGCTGCTGCAGAATTAGCATACGATAATTTTGACGATAGGTATCTTGGTCCAAAAGCCAGCGATCCTACATTAGATAATGATGGAGACGCATTAATTGATGGAGCATTATATTTCAATACTACTGGTAATGTACTTAAATATTGGGATGGTTCTGCATGGAATAATGTAGAAGCAGTAGACACAAGTAATTTTGCAACTAATGGATTTGCTATTGCAATGGCGATAGCTTTATAATAAGGAGTATACATGGCACAGAACTTTAGAAGATACACAAGCAATGACGTAGGAACATCTGCTGCAACTTTATTTACAGCAGACAGTTATGATACTGTTGTAGGTATTTCAGTTTCAAACGTAACAGCATCAGCTGTAGTAGCATCAGTTTATATTAATGATGGTTCAAACGATATTTATTTAGTTAAAGATGCACCAATACCAAGTGGTTCATCATTACAAGTTTTAGATGGTGGAGCAAAGTTTGTTGTTCAATCTGGTGATGCTTTAAAAGTAATTAGTGATACAGCTTCATCTTTAGACGTTTGGGTATCAACAGTTGACGCAATTAGTTCATAGGAGAATAAATGCCTTTCATAGGAAATCAACCAGCATTATCTTACACAAGTTTTGCTAAGCAAGACTTCACTACAAGTGCGACTACATCTTACACATTAGATAATCCAGTAACTAACGCAAATGAATTGGCTCTTTTTATTAACTTTGTAAGACAAGAGCCTACTACTGCATACTCTGCAAGTGGTACAAGTTTGACTTTAACTTCAGCAACAAGTGCAACAGATGATATGTACTGTGTGTTTTTAGGTAAAGCTGTTCAAACAGTAAATCCTCCTAATGGTTCTGTTGGAATATCACAACTATCAGCTACTGGTACAAAAGATGCAACTACATTTCTAAGAGGTGATAATACTTTTGCTAGTGCTGGTGGTGCTAACACTCCAGCTTTTAGAGCAACAATGTCTGCTAATCAAACAGGTCTTTCGTCTGAAGCTAATACAAAAGTTTCATTTAATACTGAAACTTATGATATAGGTTCTTGTTATGACCACAGTTCAAATTTTAGATTTACAGTACCAAGTGGAGAAGATGGTAAATATTTAATAACTGCTCACATACATACTAGAGCTGATGGTGCTCATTCTGGTAAAACTTGTAGACTTTATAAAAATGGTTCTTTTTTAACTGAAAGTCAAACAGCAACTGCTGGAGATAATCTTCATGCTACTAGAACAAATAATTCATCAGTAACAACAATAGAAAATTTAAGTGCAACAGATTATATTGAAGTATATGCAAAAGTTTTTGGAAGTGCTTGGTCTTTACAAAATGAAGGTGCTTATTTTTCAGCATTTAAAATTATAGAATAAGGAATATAGAATTATGGCTTTACATTCATTACATTCATGCAAAGAAAATTTTAAGGAGATAAATTAAATGGCAATAACAAAAATAATAGCAGACAGTATTACAAGTGGAGCAGTAGCTAACACTCCAAACTTTTTAGTTAAATCTCCAGATACAGGTCAAACTTTATCAACTGGAACTTGGACTAAATTGGTGGGTTGGACAAATGTTTATGACACAGCAAGTGGTTTTGATTTTACAAACGATAAATATACTATTCCTACTGGACAAGGTGGAAAATACCATGTTTATGCTAGAATAAAAAATGCTGATAGTACAACAAGAAGAATACAAGTAGCTATTTATATAAATGGCTCTCTTGCTTCTAACAGTAGAACTGCTGCAGCTACTACTACTTATTACTCTGGTGTACAAATTAGTTATGTAGTTAATTTATCTGCATCAGATTATCTTGAGGTATATGGTAGAATAGATAATGGTGGTGGTGGTACAGTTATGACATCGACAAATGAAGAACTTTTCGGAGCATATAAAATTATAGAATAACAACACAACAATGAGGATAATAACATGGCACAACTAAGTACAAAAATAAAATTATACGCAGCAGCAAATGGTGTTGCTAGTGTTGATTTTAGTTCTGATGTTATGTTGCAAGATGACAGTAATGGAGCTGGTGTTTATATCAAGGAATGGAATTTAGATATTGCTAAGCCTACTGATACACAACTAGCATCATACGAAACTGCAGCAACAACTGAAGAAGCTAACAATGTAGTAATTTCTACAAGAAAAGCAGCTTATGGTTCTTGGGAATCTCAACTAGAAGAAATCTATGATGATGGAATTGACAGTTGGAAAGCAAGAATTGCACAAGTTAAAACAGATAACCCAAAGAGTTAATATAAATGGCATATATAGGTAAGACACCAACAATAGGAAACTTTCAAGTTTGTGATGCAATAAGTGTTGTAAATGGTCAAGCAGCATACACTATGCAAGTAGGTGGAGTTAATGTATCTCCAGAAAGTGCTAACCATATGCTAGTTAGTTTGAATGGTATTTTACAAGCACCAACAAGTTCATTCACAGTTAGTGGTTCTACAATTACCTTTGCATCAAATCTGGTTACTGGTGATGTAATAGATTTTATTCAGATACTAGGTAATGTTTTAGATGTAGGAGTTCCATCAGATAATACAGTTTCACTTGCTAAACTAACAGCAACAGGAACTAAAGATGCTACAACCTTTTTAAGAGGAGATAATACTTTTGCAGAAGTACCTGCTGGTGGAATTACAGAAGCTGACCAATGGAGATTAACTACAACTATAGTTGGTAATTCTTCTCCTATTTCATCTAATTTAGAAAGAAACGATAGTTCTGGATTTGGTTACATTGGAAGTGGAATGACACAAAGTTCTGGAATATTTACATTTCCGTCTACTGGAATTTATTTAATTTCTGCAAATGGAACTATATATAATAATATTACAAGTAGTAGATACGCATTAATAGAATTTTTAACTACAACAGATAATTCTAGCTATACAACAGTTGCAAATTCTTATTCTTATATAAACTATGTAAGTAGTTACACTTATACTAATTCTGAACAAAAAATATTTTTTGATGTAACTAATACATCTAATTGTAAAATTAAATTTAATTTCACAGCAGAAAATGGAAATACTGGTTTGCAAGGAAATACAGATGCTAATAGAACTGTTTTCACATTTATAAGATTAGGAGATACATAAGATGAATAGAGATTACTTACAAGAAGCATTACATACTTTCAATGGTGGTAATTGGTATGGTTGGAAAAAAACAGATAGTGATGGAAACAAAATTCCTAACGACCAACGAATGACTTACGCAAATATTGAAGTCATTAAAGATGGTGCAACAATACCAACTGAAGCAGAAGTTAATTCAAAGATACAAGAATTAAAAGATGCAGAAACAGATAGAGAAACTAAAAAAGCATCTGGCAAACAAAAGTTACTAGACTTAGGATTATCCGAAGAAGAAGTTAAAGCACTAATAGGAGTTTAATCAATGGCTATCAACCTTGCCAACAATTCCTCACTTGCAAATATAACTGCATTACCATCAAGTATTAGTGGTGGTGGTATGACTTTAATATCAGAGCAAACTGCATCTGGTTCAGCTACAATATCTTTTACATCTGGCATAGATGATACTTATGATTCTTATGTGTTTAAGTTTATTAATATTCATGCTGAAACAGATAGCACTCACTTTAGTTTTCAAGCTAATGTTGCTGGAGGAAGTGGTTATAATGAAACTATTACATCAACAATGTTTCGTTCACAACATGGTGAAGATGATGGTTCAGCTCAATTAGATTATGATGATAATGGTTATGATTTAGCTCAAGCAACAGGATTTCAAAAACTTAATCAAAATTTAGGTAATGGTGCTGATGAGTCTTTAGCAGGATATTTACATTTATTTAATCCATCATCTACTACTTTTGTAAAACATTTTATATCAAGAACAAGTGCTTATCATCCTTCTGATAGAGCTTTAGATACTTATGTTGCTGGATATTTTAACATTACATCAGCAATTAACGAAATACAATTCAAGATGTCATCAGGCAACATAGATAGTGGAGTAATAAAATTATATGGCATTAGTTAAATACAACAACAATAGCATAAGTGCTGTAACCTCTACAGGATTAGCAACAGGAAGCCTAGTACCTATTAAAACTTTAACTGCTAGTGGTTCTGCAACATTGTCATTCGTACATGGAACTGATGGAGTAGTCTTGGATAGCACATATCCTATTTATAAGTTTGAGTTTATTAATATGCATCCATCTGCTAATGCAAGAAGTTTAACTTTTCAAACTGATACAGGAACTAATACAAACTACAATATAGCTTGTACTTCAACTTCATTTGAAGCATATCATAATGAACCAGATAATGATGTTGAATTAAGATATGACACACAATATGATAATGCACAAAGCACATCATTTATACATTTAGCAAGTGAGATTATGAGTGTTGATGATGCAAGTTGTTCTGGAACATTAACAATTTTTTCTCCTAGTTCAGACACTTTTGTTAAACATTGGATTTCAGAATTTCATGGTATGAGAAATGATGTGTATGCTTGGAGATTTATGAAAGCTGGATATTTTAACACTACAACAGCTTTAACTAGGTTTCAGTTTAAATTAAATTCTGGCAATATAGATGCTGGTAAAATAAAACTCTACGGAATAAAGGATAGTTAATGAGCATAGTAAAATTAAATAACAAAGCAGTATCTAACGCAACAGCTTTTGGTAGCATTACTTCTTTAGGTAGCATGACGTTTATTAAAAAGCTAACAGCTAGTTCATCTGCTACTTTATCTTTTGTTGATGGTACAGATGGTGTGGTGCTAGATGATACTTATAAGGAGTATGTTTTTTATTGGTTTAATTCCCACCCAAGTGTTGATGGAACTAGATTACAATTTAATTTAAGTACAGATAGTGGTAGTAATTACAATGTTACTAAAACTACAACAAGTTTTAGAGCATACCATGATGAGGCAGATACAGATACAGGATTGTTTTATGAAACAGGAAATGATTTAGCTCAATCAACTGGTTTTCAAGATTTAAGTGATTATAATGGAAATGAAAATGATGAAGCAAGTTCTGGTTATTTACATTTATTTAACCCATCTTCAACAACATTTGTAAAACATTTTATTGCTAATATTAATTCTGTTCAAAGTAGTAATTATAGTATGAATACATTTGTAGCTGGATACGGAAACACAACATCAGCAGTAAATGCCATTAGATTTCAAATGAGTTCTGGCAACATAGATGCTGGAGATATTTGCCTTTATGGTATTGCATAAATTTTAACAAAGGAGTATAAATAATTATGGCTAGACATCACAATATAAATGGGAACATAGTTCCTTTTACAGCAGAAGAAGAAGCACAAAGAGATGCTGAAGAATCAGCTTATGCTAATGGTGCATTTGATAGAGCAATGGCAGATTTAAGACAAAAAAGAAATAGTCTTTTAACTGCTACTGATTATCTTGCATTATCTGATAATACTTTAACAACTGAAATGTCTACATACAGACAGGCATTAAGAGATTTAACTAATGGCTTAACTACACTAGATGAAGTTAATGCTGTTACTTTTCCAACTAAACCATAGCTATGAAGTTTGTATTGGCTTACACTATCTGTTCAGCAATAACTGGAATGTGTACTAATACAGAAGTATCACCAGTAGAATTTAATTCCTGGAGTGATTGTGTTAAAGCAGGTTCATTATCAACTGTTCAAATTGTTAATGAAAACGAAGAAAAATTTAACGAAGAAAAATTATATGTAACTTATTTTTGTAACGAGGTTAAAGGTGAAGATGCCTAATAAAAAAGTATCACAAAGATCTAACTTAGAAGATCACAATGGTATTAGAATATCATACCATGAGAAGGTTTGTGCAGAAAGAATGAAAACTTTATTTAATAAAATTGATAATATGAATAAAGAAATAAAAACTTTAAGTGGTGACATTAGTGAATTAAAAGAATATGCAAATAAAAGTAAGGGTGGTTTTAAGTTGCTTATAATTCTTGGTAGTATTTTAGCTACTGTGGTAGGCTACTTTAATTATAATGGCTAACAGAAATACTCAAACAGTAGGTTTAACTTGTGAACTAAAAGTGCAGGCTCGTCTTGCAGAAGATCCTAATATAATAGTGTTCACTCCTGTGGGTGGTCTTGGTCCAGTAGATATAGTAACCTTAGATCTAACAACAGGAGAGTTTCAATGTTATGATGTTAAAGCTAAGAACTATAGAAAGAAAAACTACACTCATAAGGATGGATATACTAGACAAAGAATAGGATCTTTCATTCATAGATCCCCAACTAAAGAACAAAAGAGACTTAACATAAAAATTATATACGAATGAAATTAACACAAAATTTTACTTTAAAAGAATTAACAAAATCAGACACAGCAATTAGAAAAGGTATATCTAATGAGCCTAACACAGATGAGATAGAAAAACTTAAACTTCTTTGCGAGACTATCTTGCAACCAGTTAGAGATAAGTTTGGTCCAGTAACTGTAACGTCTGGCTACAGATCTCCAGAACTTTGCCAAGCTATTGGCAGCTCAGTTAATAGCCAACACACCAAAGCTGAAGCTGTAGATTTTGAAGTTGAAGGTGTCGATAATGCTGATGTAGCTTATTGGATTAAAGATAATATTCCTAATTGGGATCAAATGATTTTAGAATTTTACACACCTGGTCAACCTAACTCTGGATGGATTCATTGTAGTATAACAAATAAACTTGAGAGAAAACAATTCTTGAGTGCTTACAAAGAAGATGGTAAGACAAAATACAAACCAATACTAGGAGATATAAGATGTGGTTGAATTTATTAGGATTAGGTATAAAGACAGCATCACACCTGTATAAAAATAAACAGGAAACTAAAATGCTAATGTCAAATGCAGAGAAAGCTCATGCTGAGAAAATGGCACGAGGTGAAATTGACTATGCACAACTTATTAAATCAGATCAGCAAAATTCTTGGAAAGATGAATTTGTTCTTATACTTATATCTCTTCCTATTTTGTTATTGGTCTGGAGTATTTTTAGCAACGATCCAGATATTAAAGTAAAGCTAGATCTATTCTTTCAATACTTCAATGAACTACCAATGTGGTTTCAAATTTTATTTGTATCTGTTATAGGTGCAATCTATGGAATTAAAGGAACTGAATTAATTAAGAGGAAATAATATGAGTAACCAAGCACCAACAATGTTCGTATCACAGTACAGTAAAAAGAAACCTACACTTCTATCTCAGCAAACAGGTAAGAAGAAAAAGAAACCTAAGTACAAAAAGAAAAAGTAATGGCTAAGCAAAAGTTCACACACTTTATTCCTCGTGAGAAACCTAAGAAACGTGGTCCAGGTCAGCACAAAAAATCTATGAGTAAACATGAGAAGAGACAGAAAAATACTAACAGATATTTGGGTCAAGGAAGATGATTAAAAATTTTAAAGACATTGTAGTTTTATTAATCACAACTGGTGTCTTAATACTTCTTGGTGTCATTATCATAGGAGACTATTGGGTAGCATTAGAAGAGAACAGACCAGTTGATGAATCTGTAATTACACTTATGAAGATGTCAGTTACAGGATTGATTGGAGTTATAGGTGGTTATATAGGTGGCAGCAAATGAGAGACAATAAAGTATTAGAAAGTTTTATAAAGCATACTGAAAAGAAATTAAAAGAAATGAATCTATTTAAGTTTCTTAAAAAAGAAGTAAATCATGGTGCTAATGGTACTAAAGATTATGTAATTAAAAAAGGAATCAACAAAGGTAAAGTTGCAAAATGAAACGACAACACAACACAGCATTGATTGCTTTACTAGGTACAATCCTTTTAGGGTTATCAACTTATGTATTAATTACTATTGTTGAGTTACAAATTCATATTGGTATGTTGTCAGAAGAAATAATGAATGTTGATAAACAAATAGGTAGAATATATAATTTTATCGATAGTGTAAGAGATAATTAATGGCTATTAGAAAAACTACTAAAGGTAAGAACGCAAACTACAGACCAACAAAGTCTGGAGCTGGCATGACAGCTAAAGGTGTTAAAGCATATAGAAGAGCCAATCCTGGTAGCAAATTAAAAACTGCAGTTACTGGTAAAGTTAAAGCAGGATCAAAAGCTGATAAACGTAGAAAAAGTTATTGTGCTAGATCTCTTGGTCAACTTAAAAGATCGTCAGCTAAAACAAGAAACGATCCTAACTCTAGAATAAGACAGGCAAGAAGAAGATGGAAATGTTAGATAGAATGTTTTATAAACTTTTTAGTTGGATAGATGATCAGTTTAAAAAAGTAGAAGATATTTTTACTATGGATTTTACTAACTTTAGTAAGAAGAAAAAGAAAAAGAAGTGAAGAAAACCTGGAAGAAACCTAAAGAACATATATTAATTTGTGGTGTTTGCGAGACTTGTAAGAAGCAGCTCATGAGTAATATGGGTGGATGGATCGTAACTGCAAAGAAAAAATATTTTTGTCATGATGGGAAAGAAGGTTCTTGCTTTGACAATTATTGTGAGTTAAATATTAAACAACATAAGGAGCAACATGAAAAAAAGTTATCACAAGACAGCTACTGGTAAGATGGCTAAAAAAGGTTTGTATTATAATATAAACAAAAAGAAAAAAGCTGGTACTTCAAATACTAAAAAGAAATCTACTATTACTGCAAAGGCTTATAAGAATATGAAGTCTGGATTTAAAAAGTAATTTTTCTTAACTCTTCAAACTCTTCCCAAATAGTATTTCCAGGATTCCAATATCGTTTCTTCTCTATTTTATTTTTAAGAGAATGTAATACAGTTGTGTGATCCTGGTTAAATACTCTACTCATTGAAGATACGCTTACATTATATTCTTCATGTAAAAGATTATAGACAATGCTTCTTGCTCTAACTACATCTGTAGTTCTACCTTTGCTAAACACATCGTGCTTGCTAACAGTATATTTTTCACACACTTTATCTACAAGTTTAGAAACAACTTCTATATTTGCATTTTTATATTTGACACCAACTTTATGTTTAACATTGCTATCTATTATTGGTTTCTTCTGTAGCATTTCTGCTGCATATAAAAACCCTTCTGAAAACCCTACCTCATATAATCTTTCTTCATGGTTTGTTAGAAGGTAGAATGCTTTCTTTACTTTATAGATAAAGTGATTCTGATTTAAATTTTTTTTGTGAGTGTTATAGTATTGACTTATATTTATGGTCATAGATCCCCTACAGTTTATGTTCGTTTTTTTTCAACCCTTAGTTACTATCTACTTAAATGATAATAACTGTTCTTGCGTCTTTTCTATTTTCCAAAACAATCTATAAGAATCTTTTTGATACTTATTTGCTTTGTGCTTGGCTTCCAGATACTTCTTGTGTTTCTTCTCTTGAAGATCCTTTAGCTTCTGCAGACGCATTTTGATGTTTCCCATCATGCTCCTTCTTTACTGTTGTAAAATCGACTTTTAAATTATCGATCTTTACTTCTGCATTAATCCCTTCATTGGAACTATTCGCAGCATTCTCTATTGAATCAAACTCTTCGATTATAGTAAAACTACATTCTCCGTTCTTGATTCGAATATATTTTGTCATTCTTTTGTACCTTTTTCAACTTCTTTTTTGATCAAAAAATCTATATATTGTTTAGCTTTTTTTAAATCTTCGATACCATTTTTTCTTTTGTATCTAGAAATATATTTAATTACATTACCTTCACAGAAATTAAATTCATTTTGAATTATAAAATCAATAGGTTCAATTTTGTTAGCAGTATAGTGTGGTGGTTCTTTTATATTATCTGACATATTAAATCCTTTTTTTAAGCAAGGTGGGTAAAACGGAAAGGGAAAAAAACCCACCCTGCTTGATACATTCTAACTAATTAGAAAGTATATTCGTTATTAGCACTTTTTGTTTCACTTGCAAAACTATTATTACTAGATTTGCCTGCTCCACTTGGTGTTAAAATTATTGTCAACTCACCTTCCTTGACATTACCATCTTGATCTTTAGATGGAAACGCAGCTTGGTTATACCATTGACCATTAACATTTACTCCAACTGTCCAGTTCTTGTCTGGATGTTTCATGTTTTTTGGACCAATATAAACTGGAACTTTGTCTGCAGGAGACTTCCAATCTGGGTTCTTTGTTAAGTTAATGTATATTTTATCCATGTTATTTACTCCTTAGTTATATCAATCTTTATGATTGATTATTTTTGATTTGTAACTCACGAGTACCAGCAACGTCTGAGACTTGTCTGTATGCTCGCAAATTATTTTTAATGAGATATTGAACTTGCTCTCTATACTTAGCCTTAACAGCATTGAACTCTGTTAAAGTTTTAGCATTTTTAAGTTCATCCTTTATCTCTTCCACATTTATACTGTCATCAGCATATTGTGGTTCGGCTTCTACAGATGGCTCTGAAGAATTTTGTTTAAATGGTTTGGCGTTATAACCATCCTCTAAATCCATTCCTGTTTTTAGATTGAGTGCATTTAAAAAAGCATACTTTTTAGAATATGACATTGCTTGACCAGTTCCATATTTATCTAATCCACCCATTGCAGTACAACCATCAATTATAATAAAATTGTTTGGTTCATCAACGTCAGTTATTTTCATGGTGCAAGTTACGACTACAAACTTCTCTGTTACATCTGTAATGTAATTACAAGTTGGATATAATCCATTTTCTAATAGAGCTGCCATTGCAACTCTTTGAACGTCATCATGTAATAAAGGATTAAAAGGCATACCTTTAACCTTGCTTGCTTTCTTAACACCACTTGCAGTATTACAAGCGTTGTATAATTTTTTGTGTATGTTTCCCATGTTTTTATTCTCCATTTTATATATGTTGTTTGTTTCTCTACTCATTGTTTCTCCTTTTTTAGTTTATGTTTTTAGATCCTTTGTATTTTAAATATTTTTCTTTATCTGTAACTCTGTATGCAACTCTATCAATAGGATTTTGATATTGATGCTCTCTTCTTTTACTAACAAACATACCAGAACTAGAGCCAATAGAATTTAATCTATTTATAGATTTAGCTTCTTCTATTTTTTTTTGATATTGCCTATCTATATCTTTTAAACATTCTATATCTTGTTTGTTTTTTTCTATTTTAGCTCTTGCATTAGCTAAAAATTCAGAAGTACCTTTTGTTAAAATAAATTCTATTTGTTCTAATAAAATTTTATTTTCTTCACTTAACTTTTTTATTTCTCTTGTGCTTTCTCCTTGTTTAATCATATTTTTATACCCCATAGTTTATTGATTAATTGTACTTGTTCATCTGCTAAATCTTTATAATAAAAGAAATGATTTAGATCTGGTGGCTCACACATCATTGCTAATGTTTCCACCTTACCTTCGGCAAACATAATCATTCTTTCCCAAAGTAAGATCTTCTCAACCATTTTAAAATAAAGATATTCCAAATGATCTGCCTTCATCAACTCATGGCTTTGATCAAAGACAATATAATCTTTATCATTGACATATACCAAGTGTGGTATTTTTTTTGTAGTCATGTAGTAGAACGAAGTCTGTGTTAAATTCTCAAGTGTAGGTTCACTAGGTAAATCTTGTGTGATCATATTCCACTCTTCTTTACCTTTTACCTTCCTTAAATTTGGTGGCTTAGTTTTTAATTCTATAAATTTTGTTTTGCTTTCATAATCTATACGACCAATAGTAGGTTTGATTTGATTAAATTCTTTCTTCTCTACATACCTTTCACAAACTAATTTATCTTTACCAATAATATCCTGGACAACCTTTCTTGTAATTGGAATACAATCTTCGGCAAACTTCAACATAGCTTCTCTGCCAAACTTATCTTTTTCATCTACTGGTGGATTTTTATTTATTAATTCTAATTCTGCTGCGAAACAATTTTGGTAGCTTCTCTCTTCTTCTGTAAA